>Ga0209345_10003079_pt1 | contig 17511 bp, 17 predicted proteins | sample Cruoilmetagenom7_FD_187294 | JGI IMG/M metagenome (GOLD analysis project Ga0209345, IMG submission 187294) | Oil polluted marine microbial communities from Coal Oil Point, Santa Barbara, California, USA - Sample 7 (SPAdes) (version 2) | ecosystem: Environmental > Aquatic > Marine > Oil seeps ...
AATAGCTGCCACCATGATCACCAGCATTTCCAGGTATTCATTCCCCAGGTAGGCAGTAAAAAAGCTTTCCGGTACCAATACTTCAATCAATGCCGCCAACATAAGCCCAATCACAAGCCATTTGGCTATGTCTTCGAGGAATTCCACGAAAGCATACCTGAGCATTCCAGGGAGGGAACGGTCCGATTGGTCATTATTGTCCACATTATTTTGCCGCTCTTTATCTGCTTTGCCGTCATTCCGGTCAAACTTGTTGGTAAGAAAACCTCCAAAAAACCCTGTGAACAAGGCTATAAATGGTTTGATAATTGCCATGGGTAAACCCAGCAAGGAATAAGTAACCAAGACGCTGTCCACGCCCGTCTGAGGAGTGGAGATCAGGAAAGAGACCGAGGATCCTTTAGAGGCGCCACTGTTATAAAAGGAAATACCCGTAGGGATCACTCCACAAGAACAGAGTGGCAGTGGGATCCCGATCAATGCTGCATTGATCACGGATGCTGAATTGGGTTTCCCGAGGTATTTATATACCTTCTTTTTCGGGAACCATACAAAGAGAATTCCTGCAAACAGGAATCCCAGGAGAAGGTAGGGTGCCATCTCCATGGTAAGGTCGGCCAGTGCCAACAAAAATTGTTTTATATAATCTATCATGCCCGCAGCTCCTATCTCTCGTTAATCAACTTTTCATCATGGCAGCATCCGAATTCCACCTCTAAGGTGGTATGGTCTATATGGAATTTATGGTGTAAGAGGTCCCGTACCCTGTCTTTTAATGTATCTGTCTCGCTTACGGGCATATCCTTCTTCAGGTCAATATGCCCTTCGAAATGTACCTGCTGGTCATTTAAGCTCCAGGCATGTACATGATGTATATTTTTCACTCCGTCCAACTTTTCAACTTCAACTTTGATGTCATCCAGGTTCAGTTCCTTTGGAGAAGATTGCATCAGGATATTGAAAGATTCTTTTAAAAGCAGGTAGGTTTCCCTCATTATATAGAGGCTGATCAACATGGTGATAAGTGGATCAATCCAGTAAATTTCAAACTGCCAGATCAGGATACCTCCAAGTATGACTACGATGGAGGACAGGGTGTCTCCCAACAGGTGAAGGTAGGCTGCCCGAATATTGATATTCTTCCTTGAATCAGATTTCAAGAGGACCACAGCAACCAGGTTGGCCAGGAGTCCAACTGTCGCTACTGAAAACATGATCACCCCTTTGATGGGGGCGGGGTTCTGAAAGCGTTCAATGGCTTCCCATATCAGAAATATACAAATAGCTACCAGGACAATGGAATTGATAAAGGCAGCCAGGATCTCAATTCGTTTGTAACCAAATGTTTTTCGTTGATTGGATTCTCTTTTACTGACCCGGTGGGCGATATATGCCAATAGAACGGCCAGGCCATCTCCCAGGTTATGGATGGCATCCGAAAGCAAGGCCAGGCTGTTAGAGAGAATGCCGCCTATTATCTCGGCGATGGTAATGGTGAAATTCAGGAAGACAGCGGCCAGAAGGTTCTTCTCGCTTATCCCGGACGTGGAATGATGATGCCCATGCTCATGACCTCCATGAGTAAAACGTTGATGTGTATCTATATGGCTTGATCTGGTTGACATATTACATAAACAACAGCAGGCTGACGGCCATAACAGCCATTCCTGCTACCAAACCATAAATGGCGTGGTGGTGATGCCCATATTCCCTGGCAGTAGGAAGCAATTCATCCACTGATATAAATACCATGATGCCTGCGACTCCTCCGAAAAGTACACCAAGGATTGATTCATTAAATACCGAAGCGAAGAACAGCCATCCCAGCAGTCCTCCAATAGGCTCTGCCAGTCCGGATGCAAACGAAAGCAAGAATGCCTTTTTTTTATTTCCGGTTGCATAATATACAGGTACAGATACGGCGATCCCTTCTGGGATATTATGAATGGCGATGGCTACTGCAATCGGTATAGCTAGCGTCGGATCAGCCATTCCGGCTGCAAAAGTCGCCAGTCCTTCAGGAAAGTTATGCATGGAAATGGCGATGGCCATGAAGGTTCCCATTCTCAGCAGGCTTTTCTTCTGACCATCCTGGTCTTGAATTCGTATGTCTTCAACACGCCGTATCTCATGCGGATTTTCAAAGGTCGGTACCAGTGAGTCGATGATGGCAATGACCATTATTCCTCCAAAAAAGGATAGGACAGCATACCAGCTTCCAGCTGTCATCCCATAACTTTCACGCAGAAAGTCTAAGGACTTGCCCAGGATCTCTGTGAATGAAACATATATCATTACACCGGCTGAAAATCCAAGGGCAGTGCTCAAAAAGCGGGTATTGGTTGTTTTTGTAAAAAAAGCCATAGCACTCCCAATCCCGGTGGCAAGACCAGCAAATAATGTAAGTCCAAATGCAAATAATACGTTACCTTCCATCCTAATCTTGTTGGTTAAGGGTATTTATTTAATCATATATCAGTATGTCCTTCAGCCACTTATCTATTCGCTGGTCTGTTTTTTCTGGCTGGTTCTCTTCATCGAGTACCAGTCCAACAAACCTCCCCCCCTTCACTGCTGTCGATCCTTCATATGCATAACCTGCTATTGGCCAGGAACCAGTAAAACTACAACCTGTCTTCAACAGCACCTCATACAACAGCCCCATAGCATCCGCGAAAGTCCCAGGATAAGATTCCTGGTCCCCCAATCCAAACAAGGCCACTTTCCTGCCGCTCAAATTTAGTTCTGCCAGTAGCGGCATCATGTCCTTCCAGTCCTCTTGTGTATCACCTATTCCCCAGGTCGGAATACCAAGGATCAGGAACTCATAATCAAGCAACTCTTTTGGTAAGGATTGTTCCACATCTTTTAGATCTGCGCGGTCCACTCCTATTCTGTCGTAGATCCTGCTGGCTATGGCGGCTGTTTTCCCTGAGGATGAGCCATAAAATACACCTACTTGTTTCAATTTAATCTAAATAAAGGCCAAAGATAAAGAATTGCATACAGTATTGGGCAAATGCATGCCGGTAAAATCACATAATGCTATTTTGCGGAGGTCAGGCCTTACCAGCCTTTGGCCTGTAGAAAATAAGTATGGCAATGCCAAGCAGTACAAAGGGGATACTTAACCATTGCCCCATGTTCAGGGACATTCCTGCTTCGAAGTCAACCTGGTCCTCCTTGATGAACTCGATCAAAAAGCGCATACCAAAGACCAGGATAAGGAACCAGCTGAAAAGGGTCCCAGGACGGAATTTTGCATCTGAGCGTCTATAAATTGTCAGCAGCAGTCCGAAGACCAGGAAGTAGGTCAATGCTTCATAGATCTGGGTGGGATGTTTCGGCACAACTTCCAGGTTTTTGATAAAAACAAATCCCCATGGGAGTGCAGTTTCAATCCCGTATATCTCAGAGTTCATGAGGTTGCCCAGTCTGATCAATGCCCCTGCCAGGGCCACCACCACAACGATCCTGTCGAGGATCCAGATAAATGGTCTCTTGTACTTTCGAACAAACAGCCAGAGTGCAACAAGTATCCCTACAGCTGCACCGTGACTTGCCAAGCCACCTCGCCAGATCTTCAGGATTTCCAAAGGGTTACTCAGGTAATAATCAGGTTCATAAAACAGACAATGTCCCAGGCGGGCACCGACCACCGTCCCGACAGCCATATAGATGGTCAACTTGTCAAGCAGTTCTACAGAGAGTCCTTCCTTCTTGAAAAACCTCATGAAGATCAAATATCCGAAGAAAAACCCGGACGCGAACAGCAGTCCGTACCAGCGAACGGCGAAATTGCCGATTCGGAAAATCTCGGGATTCATATCCCAGTTTATAGCACCAAAAATCATGGATTATTCGTTTATATTTGCAAGACGCTAAAGATAAGTAAAGTTGAATAGATTATTTCATATCCTGCTATCCTTTTTGGTCTTGATTATCTTAGCGCAATGTGCAAAAATCGGATCTCCCAGTGGAGGTCCCAAGGATATTGCACCACCAGTATTGCTGAAATCAAAACCCCTGAACAAATCCACTCAATTCACGGGCAAACAAATAGAATTCACTTTTGACGAGTTCATCAATTCTCAGGGGATAAGCCAGGATCTGGTTATTTCACCCCCCATGGAAGAAACGCCACAGATCCGTATGCAAGGCAAAACACTGGTAATAGAATTTATGGAGGATTTACGTGAAAACACAACATATACATTGAGTTTTGGAGAGACCATAAAGGATCTCAACGAGGGAAATATCCTGAGGAACTTTGAGTTTGTATTCTCTACAGGTGAAAAACTTGATTCCCTGGGTGTATTGGGGATGGCTGTTCAAGCTTTTGACCTGAAATTCCCGGAGACAGAAGATCCCTTCTTTGTAATGCTGTATGAAAACCTGGGTGATTCTGCACCCCTGCTTGAAATTCCGGATTATGTTGGAAAGATCACCCCACAGGGGGCCTTTCTGATCAATAATATTCGGCCTGGAACCTACAGGTTATTTGCCCTGCAGGATTTGAACCGCAGTTTCAAATATGATGTCCCGGAGGAAATGATTGGATTCCTGGACTCAACAATAGTCCTCGATCCCACCATGTTCGAATACAAATTGACGGATACAGTTCCCGAGCCAGACAGCCTGCTGGTGGATTCTTTGGAAATTGATATGCAGGATAGTCTGGGTCTTGAAATGGAGGATACAATTATCGTGGAAGTCTCTGATTCAGTAATGCTGGCTGAACTCGGAAAATATTCTGTTTATGTTGATATATTTCTTTTCCAGGAAGACAATAAATCACAATACCTGTTAGACAATGTCCGGGATGACAGGCGTAAACTCAGTTTGTATTTTAACCGGGAACTTACTCAAAGGGTCCAATTTGAACCTTATAATTTTGAACCTGCAGGGGATTGGTTCCTGCTGGAAGAGCATGTAATGAATGATACGCTTGATTATTGGCTAAGGGATTCTCTGGTATACAAAATGGACAGCTTGGAGATTCTTGCCAAATACCCGGCTTCAGACTCCCTTAAGCAGATCATAACCTATTATGATACCCTGGATTTCAACTACCGGGAACCACAGAAGGCCACCGGGCGGAAGAGAAGGAAAGAAGAAAAAGAGGAGAAGGAAGAGAGAATCACCCTGTCTGTTGGTGTAACAAGCAGCCAACCTCAAGACATACACAGGTCCCTTAGTTTAGAGGTCCAGCATCCTGTTTTTAATTCAGATCCATCCAGGATTTCCCTCTCCAATAAAGAGGATACCTTGATTATCCCTGTTCCTTATTCCCTGGAGAAAGATGACACACGCCTTAGAAGGTATTTTATGAAAGTAAACTGGGAATCAGAAATGCGGTATCTTCTAGATATTTATCCAGGTGCTTTTACAGATATATATGGACTGACGCATGATACCATCAGCATTACTTTTATGACCCGGAGTATTGAGTGGTATGGAAGGATACTCCTGAATTTAAGTGGTGTTGACGGCCCTAAGATCATACAGTTGATTGACAAGGATGATAATATTGTAAGGGTAAGCAGGGTAAGCGAAAACGGGATTTTTGAATTCCCCTTTATGCAACCGGCCGGCTTCACCCTGAAGGTTGTACACGATGACAATGGAAACGGTAAGTGGGATACCGGCTCATACCTTGAAGGCATACAGCCTGAAAGTGTTTCCTTCCATCCTGGAACAATCAGCATACGTTCCAACTTTGATATGGAAATAAACTGGAACCTGAAAGAAGAGGATGATCCCGTATTAGAAGAAAATGCAAGCCTGGAAGATAGTGGCCATTAACTATCCCAGAATTTCCTTCCAAATCAAACCAGCTGATCCCAGCACAGCTGCATTGGTTTCTGTCAGGCCTGAAGGCAGGATCTTCACTTTATCCTTATAAATACTTAGCAGGTTTTTTTCCATATAGGCCTTAACAGGTTTGAAAATGTGATTCCCGGCATTGGAGAGTCCGCCGAACAGGAATATTGCTTCGGGACTGAAAAGGGCGACTACGTCAGCAAGTGTTCTGCCAAGGGTCTTGCCAGTCTTTTCAAATGCCTTCATGGCAATAGGGTCTGCCTGGCTCGCAGCATCAGAAATATCTTTGGCTGTTAGTTCCTCAAAGGGGATCTTGCGAAGTTGGCTATCATCCGTATGTATAGCAAGTAATTCATATACTGTCCTGACAATTCCTGTGGCCGATACATAGGCTTCAAGGCAACCCAAATTCCCACAACCACACTGACGTCCATTTTCAACAACATTTACATGTCCCATTTCCCCTGCAAATCCATCAAAACCGTATACTACCTTCCCATTCACCACAATACCGCTACCCAGTCCGGTCCCCAGGGTGATCACAATGAAATCGGTCATATTCCTTGCTCCTCCATACATCATTTCTCCCAGGGCAGCTGCATTGGCATCATTGGTAAGAACGATGGGGATATCGAAATGAGCTTTAAACATTTCCACGAAAGGAATCATTCCTTTCCAGTTCAGGTTTGGGGCATATTCTATGACACCCCGGTAATAATTACCATTGGGGGCTCCGATCCCTATTCCTGCGAGTTCCAGCTTTCCTTGCTGCTCTCTGACAAGTTTCCGGATTGCCCCGGCAAGGTGTTCTAAGTAAGTGCCAATTTCCTTATGTGTATCCGTCGAGATGGAAGTTTCTGCATATACCTTTCCTTCCTGGTCTACGATCCCCAATTTGGTGAAAGTACCTCCAATATCTATTCCAGCAACTACTTTTTCCATTATGTAATAAGGTATTTATTCAGACAGGATTTCAAAAGTAATAAATTAAACGTAACCGAAAGGGTCCTTTTATCGTTAATAACCAATAATATATAACTTATAAGGGCCATCATGAAGAATATCATCATCCCCATTGATTTCTCGGAGGATTCACTAAAAGGAATAGAGCTTGCTTTAATGTTTACCAAAAAGCAATACACCAACATCCAGCTGGTATATGTGCAAAAAAAGAGTTCCGACTATAATAGTCCGGGGCATTTTGAGGAAGAAAAAAAGTGGGCTGAGAAAAAGTTCAAAGAAATTATAGCTCAATTTGAACCAAAAATGGAAAATGATTCAAAAATCCGCTATATCATCAAATCCGGCAAGATCTATAAGGAAATTGTTAGCCAGGTGGAATCATATACAGAGGCCATGGTCATTGCCTCAACACATGGAGCATCTGGATTTGAAGAATTTTTCATGGGGAGCAATGCCTTTAAGATCATATCTGCGACTGAAAAACCGGTACTTACCACCCGGACAGGCAGGATCCCTGAAGATATCAGGAACATAGTGATGCCGCTGGATGTAACGGTTGATACACGCCAGAAGGTGCCCATCACGGCAGAACTTGCTAAATTATTTGGAGCAGAGGTCCATATTATTACGGTGGCTTCTTCAAGGGGACAGAGAATCAGCAAACGGTTAGAGGCTTATTCAAGCCAGGCAGCCAGGTATTTGGCCACGAAAAGAATCCCTTTCCGGCAAAAATCCCTTTACGGGGAGAATGTTGTTGACCTTGCTGTAGTTTATGCAGATTCGGTCAATGCTGATATGATTACCATAATGAAAGAACAGTCAAGAAGCCTGACATTCATGGGCAACATGACACATCAACTATTGAATCATGCGACCATTCCGGTCCTCTCACTCTCAAATAAGGAAACACATATCAAGACGGGATTCAACACCTACGGTGAATAGTTGGTTTTTATCCTTATTTCAACAGTTCCTTTCGCATTATTTTTGCTGCCTTTTTGATTTTGAAATTAACTGGTAAAGGCTTGGTTATCCAGAGCATACATCTGTTCCAAAAACCGGGAACGATAATCTTTTTACCCTTTAGCATTCCTTCGACTGCTAACTCCGCAATTTTATCTGCGTCCAGGATCAAAAATTTCTGAACCAGCTTCCCATGGCTATTTATCCGGTCAAAGGTGCCGGTATTGGTCCTTACTCCATTGGGATTGATCACGGTAACACAAACAGAAGTATCTCTCAATTCTTCATTGAGGGCCAGGGAAAACAGGTGGACAAATGACTTTGAAGCCGCGTAAACACTTTTGTATGCCAGTGGTTGGTATGCAGAAAAGCTGCCTATATTCAGGATGTATGCCTTTTTGTTCTGTTTTAACATGGGAATGAACAGGCGGCTAAGTATTACAAGTGCACGAATATTCAATAGAATTCTTTCATCGGAGTATTCAATGGAAGATTCCTCAAATATGGCAGATCCCGCCACACCGGCATTGTTCATGAGGATATCTATGGCATAATTGTTTTCTTCGCACCATTCAAGGACCTTCCCGGGGGATGAGGGTTGGGTAAGATCTACGCCCAGTGTATCAACTTCTACTGAAAAATCTTCCCGGATCTTTTTTGCGGTTTGTTTGAGCTCCGGACCGGGCAATGCCACCAATAGAAGGTTCATTCCTCTCCGGGCACACTCATTAGCAAGGGCTTTCCCAATCCCCATACTACCCCCGGTAACTAAAGTATATATTTTATCATTGCCCATATCCAGCATTTATCGTTTTTAACCATTCAAGTGTTTTCTGCAATCCCTTGCTGAAATCCAGGGGATCGTAACCCAGTTCGGACTTTGCTTTCTCACAAGAAACAGCCCAGTGATGGCTGTATCTTTTTAAGAGTCCAGGGGTTATCAAGGGCATCCGGCCTGTTAATTTAGCCATTGCCAGCATTACGGTTGCTATGGAAATCCCAATAAACAATGGGATTTTTATTAATAAAAATCGGCTGCCGGTAGCCTCCTTCAGGATACTGAAAAATTCATTGAAAGAGAGATCGCTGCTACCCAACAGGTAACGTTCACCTGTCCGCCCTTTCTCCATGGCAAGGATATGCCCATTAACAACATCTTCTATATAAACATAATTTCCGATGCTCTTGCCATTTCCGGGTATAATGTGCCACTTTCCATTTAAATAATCCCTGATCATCCTTGTGACCCCATTGCTGTCTCCCAGATTTCCCGGTCCATATATCCTTGTCGGATTAACGATAACTACATCCATTCCATCTCTTACATAGGCCTTGACTTTCTTTTCTGCCTGGGTTTTGGACCTGTCATAGTGAATAAAATGAGACGATGACAGGGGACTGTCTTCCGAGTTGGGATTTTCACCCGATGGTCCAAAAACACCAGCGGTGGAGGTATGTACCACCCTTTTTACACCATATTTAAGGGCCGATTCCAGAATGTTAATGGTCCCCCGAACATTCTGCTCATAAATCTCCTCCGGTCTCCTTGTCCATACAGTTGCAAAGGCGGCCAGGTGATATACCTGCTCACAGCCCTTCATGGCATTGCCAATACTGGCCAAATCGGTAAGGGTCCCTTTAAAGAGTCTGATATTTTTGTGTTCAAGTCCACCGATCTTCGCCTCCGACCGGTACATCGCATGCACCATTTTTCCTGAGCCAGCCAGCTTCAAAGCCAGTTGTTTTCCTACAAATCCAGTGGCACCGGTGACCAATACTGTACTCATCGTGGGACTTGTTTTTTCACCCGGATCATTTCAGGGTGGAATGAGATTGAAAACCACTCATTTGTCAGGGCCAGCGTAATATGTATAAACAAGGCACACCAGAATGACCCAAGTTCTATGGTTAAATAGCTTAAGATAAAACCAAAGAATACCGATGCGATGGTTTCTGCAGGCCCTTTTGGCAGGTGTACCAGGCTGTATAGAGAAATATTTATAATGATCGCTGGCCAATATCCATAAGATTCAAGACATGAAAAAAGAAGAAAGCCCCGGAACAAAAATTCATATCCAGCCAAGTAAGTGATCCAGCTTAACGAACTTAATAAAATTAAGCCTGAACTCCATTGCTTAGCCCTTATCTGGGGGTACTGTGCAAGATGGTTTTTATTCCGGGCTGCATAATAATTGATTACAACAACCAGAATGGCAGCTGGGATCCACCAGATTATGCTCTTTGTCAGGAAATCCTTATTCGATCCAAAATCATTAACAGGTAATTTAAATGCAAGCAGAATGACAAGGAGCGGTATAAATCCGAATAATACTGCACCCGACAACCTGAACAACATTATCTTGCGGATGGAGGCATCTTCCTGATTGAACTTCTTCTCCAATCTCCTGCTTATTTGATTCGAAGAGGAGATTAAATAATATACCAGAAATACCAGTGTGGTGACCGCAATGGCTATTGTACCATTCAACAATTTCAGATCAGGTTCAGGAAGTCCAGGCATGAGATTCTAAAATGAACCTAAAATTATCAAATAAAATCAATCCTGTGAACCAAGCGCATAATTGATGAATTTATTAAGCGGGTACATCAAGCTGAAAGTCTTCACAGTTTCCGATACCAGACTATCACCTGTTATCGTGTCATTATCAAAGCTTTGTGAGACAATATAGCTCTTATATTTCAGCAGGTCAATGTGTTCAAAATCCTTAGGGAAACCTTTGGGTGGAGTCTTCAGTCTATCATCATACATTTCCCCGAAATAATCATAAAATTCCTTTCCTTCTACAATCCCTCTGAATTCCTCAGGATTTCCGTAGATCTCATTCCGGATTTTTTTAAGGATCTCTGGCATGGGATGGTAAACTCCCCCACCAGCAAAAGATCCTTCGGGGTCCAGGTGAAAATAATAACCTGCATTACCTGATTTTTTCCCGCCGGGGACAATAAATGCTCCAAAATTTGTTTTGTAGGGGGATTTGTCCTTGGAAAACCGGATATCCCTGTTGATCCTGAACATGGCACTCTTTGCATCTATCGAGACAACAGAGGGATCAAACGCCTGGATCTCTCCGATAAGCGCCTCCACAAATGCCTGGAACTCACCCTTGGCCTCGTCATAGCGTTTACGGTTCGCATGGAACCATTCTTTGTGGTTGTTTTTTTTCAGATCACTTATAAAAGAAAGACTTTTTTTCATGGTGTGGTAATTTTATTTAATGTATCTTTTTGATGATTTCTTAATCAAATCACTTGGCATAATATATGGAAAAAACTATTATTATAGTAGCCGGGGGACAAGGAATGCGTTTTAAGGCTGAAAAACCAAAACAATTTCTTTATATACGTGACCGGCCCATCGCCATGCATACCATTGACCTGTTTCATTATTATGACAGGAAAATGCAGATCATCCTTGGTTTAGCGGAAAATTATTTTTCATACTGGGAGAGTATTTGTGAGCAATTCCATTTTGATGTGCCCCTGACCCTTTCCCCCGGTGGAGAAACCCGCTATCATACAGTGAAAAATGCCCTTTCCAAAGTTAAAAAAGGCAATTTGATAGGTATACACGATGCTGTAAGGCCCCTTGTTTACAAACATACCATAGATCGTTGTTATGAAGAAGCTGAAAAAAGCGGGTCTGCCATCCCCTGCATCAATGTTTTTAATACCATCCGCGAGATCACAAAAGATGGAAGCCGTTGGGTGGACCGCAAGAAATTACGAGCTGTACAAACACCACAGGTTTTCAGGTATGATATCCTGATGAAAGGCTATGAACGAGAATACTCCGAATCATTTACAGATGATGCCAGTGTGGTTGAATCAGCTGGTTACCCGGTAAAAATGGTGGACGGGAATCCTGAAAATATTAAGATCACCACAGCGGAAGACCTGGTCTTTGCTGAAGCAGTCTTTGATTATTATAAACAGAAATCAGGCTTTTTCTAATTCTCATCATCCAGGGTGGTTTCAAGAACCTCCCCTCCCAGGCTGGTTTTGCGTTCGACCCGGGCAGGATTGCCAACAAAGCCTATAAACCCCCCTGAAGATGCTTTGGCTTCCAGGAAATTGCTCACATTTACCTTGGCTTTGCCGTAGGAGCCGGAATTGACATATGCTTTTTCCGTTTTGAATTCATAACCAGAATAGGTGGCATTGGTATTCACCTTTACTTTCTGGAATTCGCCTTCTCCTTTTAATGTCAGTATGGATCCCTGGGAAATGTTGATATCAAGGTAATCACAAAATAGCCTGAGCCTGGTTGCACCGCCATTGAACAACCTGACGGAAAGCTTATCCAGGTAAATATCTTCCTGGGACCAAACACTGGCCCTGCCGGTAGATTCGATCTCTTTCAGGTCCTTGAAATGGATTTTTACCTTCAGGACTGCATCCTTGTAACTTCCAGTTTTCATCTTTACAGTAAGCACGCCTTTTTCCACCTCAGATACCAGGCTCAGCGGATTGGCATTTTCGATCTCCAGATGAATTCCTTCTTTTTCAGAAAGGACTAACTCCGCATCGATCTCACTGCTGATATTCAGGGAATGGAATTCCGGAAGATCTCTTTTCTCAGTGATCTGAGATTGAGCCGGGAGTATAAGCACCAGCAACATGGCTGTAAACAGGAAAAGTATACGATTTTTCATTACTCCTTTTATTTAATATTTTTATAATAACGTTATTAATCCTCTTTACGATATATTTGGCTCATAGTTATAGTCCAAATGAAAAAAGTCTTTATCATTTATATTCTCTTTTGCAGCCTTGTGATCCCTTCGCATGCCCAGTTTCAACTCGAATGGATAGATACGACCACACAAACGGATGATTCATTCATGCACTTTTTCACCAACAGGCCCGCGATCATTTCCGATAATGGCGGTTTGAGTTTCGAGGACAAATATCAGCATGGAACATATTCCCTGACTTTTGGCAACTATTATCCGGTGGTCGATTCATTTGCCATTAAATACAAGGCCAGTTATGGCGATAATCCTTCGCTTGATGTACCGAAGAATAATAACTTCCTGTATAAAATATACGAGGATCTTGTAGTAAAAAAGGGGATCCACCATTTTGAGATCGTGATCCCGGGATATGCCAAAACATTTTCAGACCAGCGGCATAGTTTTATGAAAGAACTTAAGGTGGCTTACCAGGATAATATACTCAATGATGTGGCATTCATCACCTATACATGGGCCGATGAATGGCGTGCCTATAAATATCATGGAGCCAAGCAATCTGCAGAAGAAGGTGCTATTGACTTTTTTCTTTTCCATCACCTTTTGTCAAGCATGATGCGAGATACCAGTTTTATGAACAACAATCCTCATAAATTTACGGTTGGGCTACTTTGCACATCCATGGGAAATGAATTGCTTAAAAGATTTGTACTCAAAGCGGATGAAGGTGGGATTGAACTGCATAAAACCTACAGCCATATACTGATGGTAGGGAGCGATGCCTCATGGGACAGCTTTGAAGAGGGGAAGGGATTCGACAGGATAGACAGAATTACGGATTCCGTCTACGTTGTTATGAACCGCAAAGATGGCCCCCTGATCATGTCCCAGATTTTCAACATGAAAAAAAGGCTGGGAAGGCATGGTCCCAGACGGCCATGGGATCTTCCTGATTTTGTAAAGGTATATGATATAACAGGACAACTTACCAGGAAGGACCTTGGCAGACTCAACCATGACTACCTGCTCAGAAATCCATACTTCCAGGATGTTCTTCTAAGCGGCTTTAATGATCCTGATGCCCGGGTAAAAGATGATTAAGCTTCTTCCAAGTTTCAACGCTTCCCTTATCAACGTACACTAATTTCACCATTGCTTGTCATTTATTGACCGGTATAATTCCATGCTTTGCCTAATTTCCCTGCCATGGTTGGAGAATTAACACAATCTTAACATATCAAAACCAGTAATACTTTACTTTGGCACCCCGGAAAAGAGTCGCACAATAAAAACTATGGAAACTTTTTCTACAATATTAGTTTCCTTGGTTTTTTTGTTTACATTTGCAGCCATGAGTCAAGAAATTGAAAATTTATTAAAGAAGGTATCAGCACTATACCGGAAGTACGGTATCAAAAGTGTGACCATGGATGATGTTGCTCATGAGCTTGGTATGTCAAAAAAAACCATTTACCAGTTTGTGTCTGATAAAACAGAATTGGTACAAAAGGTAGTTGAGCACACACGCCACTGCAATTTCAGCAACATGAAGAAAGAGGAAGGAAAAGACCTGAATGCCATTGAGGAGTTAATTGAAGTAAGCCAGCATGTTAACGACCTGATGAAGGATCATAGTCCCACGTACGAATACGACCTGAAAAAATATTATCCGGATATCTACCGCAACCTGATGTCAGCCCGCCGGAAGCTAATGTATGAATCCATGATCTCGAATATCAGAAAGGGGAAAAAAGAAGGCATTTACCGTAAGGAACTGGATGAAAAGATCATCGCAAAACTCCATTTGCTGAGAGTCGAGAACCTGCAATCCAATGAGATTTTTGAGGAGGAAGAAATGCATTCTTCAAAATTTTTCAGAGAGGTTTTCGTCTACCATATACATGGGCTTGCGACTGAAGAGGGACTACAGGTATTCAGGCATAATTACCATAAAATTGACGCAATAAAAGAACATTAGTATCAACATATTGCTTTTTTATATTGAACATATTAGAAACACATCGGTTTATAACAAATAAGATGAAAATGAAAATCCCTGCCATATTGACAAGCGCCATGCTTGTTTTGACTGCTTTCTCTGCAGGTGCACAAAGCATAGCCATCGAACATAAGAAAACAACTTTCACCCTGGCTGAAGCACAGGCATATGCTATAGAGAATAACCTAAACGTTGAAAATTCCAGGCTTGATCTCGAATCTGCCAGGGAGCTCATACGGGAAAATATTGCAATGGGGCTACCACAGCTCGCAGGGGACATTTCCTATACCAATAATCTACAGCTGATGACCACCCTGATCCCTGCTGAATTCATGGGAGGAGAACCGGGCACCTATGTGCCGGTTAAATTCGGAACACAGCATAATGCCAGTGCCAGCATCATTGCCAATCAAATGCTCTTCAGTGGTCCATGGATAGCTGCCTTGCAGGGTGCAAGTACCTATAAGGAACTGATGAATAAAACCCTGGACAAATCTGAAGCAGATATCAAAGAATCAGTAGCCCAGAGTTATTATTCCATATTGCTGGCTGAAGCCGGAAGGGATGCCTTCGCTGAAAACCTGGAATCAATGAATTCCAGGCTTGAAGAAACCAGGGCGATGTATGAGACCGGTTTTCTAGAGGAAACGGATGTTGACCAGTTACAGATTGCATCTTCTAATATTGAAAATGAATACATTGCAGCAAAACAGATGGTTGATGTATCATACAGGTTCCTGATCTACAATATGGGATATGGATTGGACTCAAATATCACGATCACTGAAACCCTTCCTGAGATTATTACTGGACTTAGCCGTGATCTTATTGAACAGGAGTTTAATGTGAACAGGCATTATGATTACAGGATTGTTGACACACAGGAAAAACTGGCTGCTATAGACCTCAAAAGATACAAGTTTGAATACATGCCAACATTGACAGCTTATCTTTCACATCAACAAATGGCCATGAGGAATGAATTCAACTTTTTCGGTTCAGAGGGGGATTGGTATCCTGCCACCATGCTGGGGGTCAACCTGAGCATACCTGTATTCAGTTCTGGTATGCGTAAATCAAAAATTGGTCAGGCCAGAATTGCGCTTGAAAAAACGCAGAATTCAAAGCGGGACCTGGCAAATATGCTTGAACTGCAAGTACAACAAGCAAGGATTGATTTCAGGACAGCCTACCAGAAATACCTGAATGAAAAAAACAACATAGAACTGGCCCAGAAAATATTTGACCGTACAAGCATCAAATATCAAGAAGGAATGGTAAGCAGCCTGGAACTTACCATTGCCCAGGAACAGCTTACCGGGGCACAGACAGGTATTATCCAGGCCATGGTTGAACTACTGAATACAAAACTCGCATTAGACAAAGCATTGGGAAATATTTAAAAAAAAAACAAACCTGAAAACATATATAAGGGAAATGAAAACACTACTGATCGTCACAAGCATGTTTGTCCTGGCATCTGCCTGCAATATGAACAGTCCGGAAATGTTAGAACAACAATTAAGGAAAAAAAAGGACCAGGTCCGGGAGTTAAATGACCAGATCGCCAGCCTGGAAGAACAGCTGGCGCAGAATCCTGGTGAAGAAGTGGCTGGATACCTGGTACCCGTTTCTGTAAAAACCATGGATCCTCAACCCTTTGAGCATTATATTGAGATCACCGGCAAACTGGAAGCCGAAGAAGATGCTTTTATCAGCCCGGAAATGAACGGACAGATAGACAGAATCTATGTAAGAGAAGGTCAGTATGCAAATAAAGGCCAGTTGTTGCTCTCTTTAAATACAAGCATTACTGAAAGCAGTATCCAGGAAGTAAAAACCGGCCTCGAACTGGCGAACAAACTATTTGAAAAACAACAGGAACTCTGGGACCAGAAGATAGGATCCGAAATGCAATACCTGGAAGCTAAGAACGCGAAAGAACAGGCAGAAGCAAGACTGGCAACACTTGAGGCCCAGCTTGATATGGCCAGGGTCAAGGCTCCTTTTTCAGGTGTAGTAGAGACCATCATGCTGAAAGAAGGGGAACTGGCCGCTCCGGGTATGCAGATAATCCAGATGGTAAGCCTGAATAACCTGAAACTATATGGCAATATTTCTGAACGATACATGTCCAGTATTAATAAGGGAGATAAAGTGATGGTTACTTTCCCTGATGTGGAAGGACTTAACGTTGAGGTACCCATCCACCGTGTCGGGAATGTCATTGATAATGCAAGCCGGACATTCCGCATTGAGATGAAGATTAACAACCGGCAAAAAAAGCTTAAACCAAATATGTACTCAACCATCCAGGTGAATGATTTCAAAACAGCCTCAACTTTTATCGTCCCATCTGTAGCCATCAAGCAGGATATCAAGGGGAACTACCTTTACGTAGCAAGCCAGGAAGAGGGTGAGCTCAAAGCCAGGAAACGGTATATTGAAACGGGACTCTCTTACAAGGATCAGACCATGATCAGTGAGGGAGTTTCCCAGGGGGAAGAAGTAATTGTAAAAGGATTTGCTCAGGTGTCCGACGGTGTCAATATTTCCGTAAAGTAAACCCAGGAACAGATTAAACCATCTATCAAAATGAGTGCAAAAGAAATCAAAGACAGCGTTATCAGGGAATTTAAAATAACTACCCTGGCACTGAAAAACAGGAATACTGTTTTCCTCCTGGCATTTATTATCCTCCTCTTTGGAGGGATCTCCTATAAAAACCTGCCCAAAGAGCTATTTCCCGATATAGTCATCCCTACCATCCTGGTACAAACCACCTATCCCGGGAATGCGCCAATCGATATAGAAAACCTGATTACAAGACCCCTGGAAAAAGAGATCGACGGGATCAACGGGATCAGGGAATTGACTTCTACTTCCGAACAGGATGCATCCATGATCTTTGTTGAATTTAATACGGATGTGAATATTGATGATGCCCTTACCGACGTGAAAGATGCTGTTGACAAAGCCAAGAGCGAACTACCCAATGACCTGTTGTTTGACCCACTGGTCATGGATATTGACCTTTCGGAATTCCCCATC
>Ga0209345_10003080_pt1 | contig 17500 bp, 11 predicted proteins | sample Cruoilmetagenom7_FD_187294 | JGI IMG/M metagenome (GOLD analysis project Ga0209345, IMG submission 187294) | Oil polluted marine microbial communities from Coal Oil Point, Santa Barbara, California, USA - Sample 7 (SPAdes) (version 2) | ecosystem: Environmental > Aquatic > Marine > Oil seeps ...
TATGCCGGCGTCGATCTTGTCATTGTTGAAATCCTCTTCGGCGAGCAGACGGTTTTCATAGCCGATCAGGCGATATTCCTTCACATGGGCGGGATTGAACTCGATCTGGATTTTCACATCCTTGGCGATGGTGAACAGGGTTGAACTCAGTTCGGAGCCGAGCACTTTGCGGGCCTCCATCGCGCTGTCGATATAGGCATAATTGCCATTGCCGACATTGGCGATGCCCTCCATCAACTCGTCGCGGATATTGCCGCTACCATAGCCGAGCATGGTCAGGGTCACGCCACTTTCGCGCTGTTTCGCGACATATTTTTTCAGCTCGCCGGTGTTCGATGTGCCGACATTGAAATCGCCGTCGGTTGCCATGATGATCCGGTTGATCCCGCCGTCGAGGAAATTGGTCCGCGCGGTCGAATAAGCCAGTTTGAGCGCGTCACCGCCAGCGGTGGATCCGCGGGCCGAAAGACAGTCTACCGCTTCTTTGACGTGGGTTTTGTTCGAGGTCGGCGCGAGCAGCAGTCCGACCGTGCCCGAATAGACCACGATCGAAACCCGGTCATCGCTGCGCAATTCGTCCGCCAGCGCAGTCAGGGTCGATTTGACCAGCGGCAGCTTGTCCCGGCTGTTCATCGATCCGGAAACGTCGACAAGAAAGACGAGATTGGCGCGGGGCCGTTCGTCGCTGTCGACCTCATAGCCGCGCAAGCCAATTCTCAGCAACCGGCTGGCGTCGTTCCACGGGGTTGTGGAAATATCCGTGGTAACGCTGAACGGCGTGTCGCGATTTTGCGGCCTGGGATAGTCATAGCGGAAATAGTTGATCATCTCCTCGGTCCGCACCGCCGCTTCGGGCGGCAATTGTCCGTCATTCAGAAAGCGCCGGACATTGGAATAGCTGCCGGTATCGACGTCCACGGCAAAGGTCGACACCGGTTCATCGGCGACGCGCTTGATGCTTGCGACATCTTTGCCGTCATAGCGCTCGCGATCTTGCGGTTGGGGATAAGGTTGGGGCAGGGGGCGAGGATAGGGATAAGGAGCCATGCTGCGTTCGGCAGCCACTGCACCGCTGGCCGCAGCCTTGCCGGTCGTCACGATTTGTGACGACGGAGGTGGCGGCGGAGGCGGCGGTGGTGAGATAGCGTGAGGGGCCTGCAGCGCGCCGGTCCGGCGCTGGATGTAACTTTCATCATTGATCCGCGAGAAGATCGAGCAGTTTACCGGATGGGGTGGCGCTGGCCGGGCGATCGAACGTGCGTCGAGCGACGGTGTAGCGGACGTCAGCGCAAGGCCGGCAACCGCCAGCATCGAAAGACCTTTCCCCGGAAGATTGATATGCCGCATAGTTTTCCTCCATTGCTCCGACCCTTTGGCAAAGCTGGCAGATCGCGCCTGACTGGAAAATGAACGAATGATATAGTGTCACATTCATCTTCGTGCCGATCTGGAAGGGAAGCGCCGCGGGAAGCGGCCGACAATGGTTCGCTGCGGCATCTTCGAGACCGCAATAAACAGAAGGATTTACATATCTTGATCAACGGATAAGATGTTGTTTTTGGGGGGAACAGGTTGTGACTGCATGTAAAGTTCAGAAAATGACGCGAAAATGGTCTGGCCGGATGGCGCTCGCACTGGTGGCGGGTGCTTTCTTTGCCCAACCAGCGCAAGCGCAGGACAAGGTCGCGCTGACAGCGCATCAGCAACTGGCGCGCGATATTTACCGCGATGTAATTGCCTTCCGGACGGCGCGCGGTCAGGAACAGGTTCCGGCGATGGTCTCCTATCTCGTCGACCGATTCAAGAAGGCGGGATTCAGCGACGCTGATATCCGCGTCACCGATTATGACAGCGATGGTGAAAAAACCCAGGGACTGATGGTCACCTATCGAGCCAAGCCGGGCAGTAGCGCCAAGCCGATTGTCCTGCTCGGCCATATGGATGTGGTCGACGCGCTGGCGAAGGACTGGGTGCGTCCTCCCTTCACCCTGACCGAAGAAGATGGCTATTTCTTTGGCCGCGCCACGATGGACAATAAATATGGCGTCACCAATCTCACGTCGACCTTCCTTCGGCTCAAGGCGGAAGGCTGGCAGCCGTCGCGCGATCTGGTTCTGGTTTTTTCGGGCGACGAGGAATCCGGCATGGTCTCGACCGAGGCACAGGCGAAATATGTGGCGGAAAATGTCGATCCGGCCTTCATCCTGAACAGCGATGCGGGCGGTGTCGCTCTGGCGGAAGATGGAACGCCCGTCGCGTTCCGGGTGCAGTCCGCGGAGAAGACCTACGCCACCTACGAACTCACCGTGACCAATCCCGGCGGACATTCCTCCCGCCCGCGTGCGGACAATGCGATCTACGAACTGGCCGAGGCTCTGGGGAAAATCGCGGCCTATAGATTCCCGGTACAGGCGACCGATCTGACCAGAAGCTATTTCGCCGCTGCCGGGAAACTGACGCCCGGCGCGCTGGGTGAGGCGATGCTGCGTTTTGCAGCGGACCCGTCGGACGCTTCGGCGATTGCGACTTTGCAGGCCGATCCGGAGTCGGTCGGAACACTGGGCACCACCTGTGTCGCCACCATGTTGAGGGCCGGCCATGCGGAAAATGCACTGCCGCAATCAGCCACGGCCACGGTCAATTGCCGGATATTCCCGGGAACAGGCACCGTGGCGACCGAGGCCAGGCTGAAAGAGGTCGTCGGCAATGACAATGTCTCGTTCAAGCTGATGACTGACGCGATAGAAAGCCCCGAATCAAAGCTGCGCGACGACGTCAAAGCGGCGGTGCGTTACAGTATCGACAAGCGTTATCCCGGGCTGACCATCCTGCCTTATATGGAATCAGGCGGCACCGACGGCATGCATTACCGCGCCCTTGGTTATGACACTGTCGCGATCTCCGGTGTCGCGATGAAAGCCTCCGACATGTTCGCCCATGGCCTGAACGAACGCCTGCCGGTCGCGTCTTTCTATGGCGGGCTGGATCACTGGTACTGGATTCTGAAGAAGCTTGCAGAATAAGCGCGGATATCAAACGAATATGCTCTCGCCCTCGACGCAGATTCTATTGCGTCGGCCAATTTCGTTAAAAGGCTTGGTATGTGCGACTTCGATCCGGATAATCTGTTCCGGTCTTGAGGGATTAGGCTACCGCTTGGGTAATAATAATACCGCTCGAACTTGATCCAGGTTATTGAACAAACCGGGAACATCACCTACCGTCGGGCTATGTCAAAACTCTCCCGATCCGACAAACTGGCGATTCTCGCGGATGCCGCAAAATATGATGCGTCCTGTGCGTCGAGTGGCTCGGTGAAGCGCAATTCGGCGAAATCCGGCGGCATTGGCTCGACCGGTGGCATGGGCATCTGCCATAGCTATGCGCCGGACGGGCGTTGTATTTCGCTGCTGAAAATCCTGATGACGAATTATTGCATGTTCGACTGTCTCTATTGCATCAACCGTTCGTCCAGCAATGTGCGGCGCGCGGCGTTTACCGTGCAGGAGGTTGTCGACCTCACGCTCGATTTCTACAAGCGCAACTATATCGAGGGATTGTTCCTGTCCTCCGGCATCATCCGCAGCCCCGATTATACGATGGAGCAACTGGTCGAGGTCGCGCGACGGCTGCGTGTCGAGCATCGCTTCGGCGGCTATATCCATCTGAAAACTATACCGGAGGCCGACCCTGACCTGCTTAAACGGGCAGGGCAATATGCCGATCGGCTGTCGATCAATATCGAATTGCCCGACGATGAATCGATTGCGCGGCTGGCACCGGAAAAGGACGGCAAGCTGATCCGCCGGACGATGGGTAATCTCGGCAAGCGGGTGCGCGAGGCCAAGGCCGAGCGCAAGAGCTCGCGCAAGGCGCCGCTGTTCGCGCCGGGCGGGCACAGCACGCAGATGATCATCGGCGCCGACGCCTCCGATGATGCCAAGATCCTGACCACCAGCAATGGCCTCTATGGCAGCTATGGTCTGAAGCGGGTCTATTATTCCGCCTTCAGTCCGATTCCCGACGCCAGCAGCAATCTGCCGCTGCAGGCCCCGCCCTTGCTGCGGGAGCACCGGCTCTATCAGGCCGACTGGCTGCTGCGCTTCTACGGTTTTTCGGTCGGGGAGATCATGCAGGGCGGCACGGCGGGTCAGCTCGATCTGACCATCGATCCCAAGCTCGCATGGGCGCTGCAAAACCGCGCTCGCTTTCCGGTCGATATCAACCGGGCCGACAAGGAAAGTCTGTTGCGCATTCCCGGACTGGGCGGGAAGGGTGTGGGCAAGATATTGCAGGCGCGCCGGTTCTCGGGGCTGCGGCTGGCCGATCTCGAACGTATCTGCCAGTCGGTGAAGAAAATATTGCCGTTCATCACCGCGCTGGACTGGCATCCGGGCAAGCAGTTGGATTCCGTGAATCTCTATGACCGGCTGAAACCGCCACCCGAACAACTCAGCCTGTTTGGAGTCTGATGGCCGTGAACATGATGCCAGCCGATATCACCGGCCATTCTCCCGCGCAAAGTATGTACCGGATCACGCTTGCCAGCGAAGTGGATCGTGACGGCTGGCGCGACCATGCGCGGCGGCTTTTGCAAGCGGGTATCGCGCCGGAACAGGTGAGCTGGACGGTCGAAGGGCGTCGGCAAGCGGGGGAACTGGATCTGTCGCCACCAGCCGCCTTGCCGGAGCAAAGCAGCGACCGGATCGTGCGCCCTGTCCGCATATCGAAGACGCTGCTTTCGCTGATCAACACCGCGCTGCTGCACAACAACGAAGACCGTTTCGATCTTGCCTATCGGACCCTCTTCCGCGCGCAATCAGTCCCCGCTCTGCACCGTAATCCGGCAGATGCCGACATGCAAAAGCTGAATCGCTATGCCAAGGCGATCCGCCGCGATATTCACAAGATGCACGCCTTTGTCCGCTTCCGCAAAATCGGTGACAGCATCGGCCGCGAGCAATTTGTCTCCTGGTTCGAACCGGATCATCACATCACCGCAGCCGTCGCCCCCTTTTTCCGCAACCGCTTTACCGGCATGGACTGGCTGATCGTCACCCCCGGGGCCAGCATCGCCTGGGACGGCCAGAAGCTTTCGGTGGGTCCCGGCGGCTGCAAGGATGATGTGCCGCAGGAAGACCGGGTCGAGGCGGAATGGCGGACCTATTACGCCCATATCTTCAATCCCGCACGGGTGAAGGTGAATGCGATGAAATCCGAAATGCCGATGAAATACTGGAAAAACCTGCCGGAAGCAGAGCTTATCCCCTCCTTGCTGGAGCAAGCCGGAGCGCGGGTCGAGGCGATGGTGGCGCAGGCGCCGGATGATATGCTATTTGATCCCGGGATGGATAAACCCGCTGCAAATCTGCCAACCTCGCTGGATCAGCTTTATGCGCTGCTGGAACAGCAACCGGACGCGCCAAGAGAAAAATTCTCCGACCGATTGATCCGCGGCATCGGCCCGGACCATGCCGATATCATGATCATCGGCGAGCAGCCCGGCGATCAGGAGGACAGAGAGGGCAAGCCGTTCGTCGGACCAGCGGGTCAATTGCTCGGCCGCGCGCTGGAACAGGCGCATATTGACCGGCAACAGACATTTCTCACCAATGCCGTCAAGCGGTTCAAATATACATCGCGCGGCAAGCGGCGGATTCACGAAACCCCCAATGTCGGCGAGATCAACTATTATCGCTGGTGGGTCGAACAGGAGATAAGGCTCGTCAATCCGAAGCTGGTCGTTGCTTTGGGAGCAACCGCTGCCCGGTGCCTGAGCGGGAAGGCTGTCACAATCTCGCGCCACCGCGGCGAAATATTGCCGGGTGCGGATGGCCGTTCGATCCTGATCACCGTACACCCGTCCTATTTGCTCCGCATTCCTGACGAACAGGGCCGACAGGTGGAATATGCAAAATTCGTCCGTGATCTGCAGCTGGCGAAAGACTTTATCCGCTAGGCAAAGTCGAACGTTTCGCGGCTTTCGCTATTGCGCTGCCAGCCCGCGTTGCAGATCAAGGCCGCTCGGTTCCTGAAACTGCCGCAGCCCGAATTCTGGCAGGATCGCCAGCATATGATCAAAAATGTCCGACTGGATATCCTCATAGGCGTTCCAGTCCGTGGTGTTGGTGAAGCAGTAAATCTCTATCGGCAGTCCCTGCGGCGTTGGATCAAGTTGGCGCACCAGCAGTGTCATGTCTTTGGTAATATGGCTGTTCGCGCGCAGATATTCGACGACATAGGCACGGAATGTACCGATATTGGTAACCCGGCGGGCGTTGACCTCGTCGCGCCCGGCCTTCTCGATCGCGGCATTCCATTCGCCCAGTTCCGCCTGTTTGTGGCCAAGATATTCGTCGAGCAGCTGAAAGCGGCGAAAGCCGTCCTTCTCATCGTCCGTGAGAAAACGGATGCCGTTCTGGTCGATGAAGATCGACCGTTTGATCCTTCTGCCGCCCGCTTCGGACATGCCGCGCCAGTTCTTGAAACTCTCCGAGATCAGGCGATGGGTGGGAATGGTGGTGATCGTCTTGTCCCAATTCTGCACCTTGACCGTGTGTAGCGCGATATCGATGACATCGCCGTCGGCATTCAGCGCCGGCATCTCGATCCAGTCACCGACGCGCAGCATGTCATTCGAGGTCAGCTGCACCGAGGCAACCAGCGACAGCAGCGTGTCCTTGAATACCAGAAGGATGACCGCCGCCATCGCGCCGAGGCCCGAGAGCAGCAGCAAAGGTGATTCATCCATCAGTACCGCGATGATCAGGATCGCCGCGCCGCCATAGAGGATGATTTTGAGCAACTGGATATAGCCCTTGATCGGCCGGGTCACGGAGCTCGGCCGATGCTCGTATATCTCGTTGGCGAGGGTGAGCGCCTTGCTCAGCGCCATCGCGATGAACAAGATGATCGAGGCGGACACGACGTTGCTGACCAGCGTGACAACCGGTTCCGGCAAGTGCGGAACCGCGCCGATACCATTTGATATGATAAGCGCCGGCACGATATTGGCCAGCCGGGCCGCGACTGGTAGCGGCGTCAGATCGTCATAGGGCAACCATCGCGTGACGATGCGCAGCACGATATGCTTGATGATGAAATTGGCGAACCACGCAATCGCAAGGAGTATCCCGATGCCGACGAGCGTCTGGCCCCAAGGTGCGAGGTTGGGAAGGAAGGGAATACTATCTATGATAGATAGGCTTTCGCTCTGGAACTGCTGCATGGTGTCATGCCCGCGAGGGTGCGGGCTCTGTCTCCGTTTTCGGTTATGTGAGGCGAGCCCGAATTATGACCGGCGGCAACGGCAGTGTCAACTGAAGCGCTGGCATCAGATGCCTCGTCATGCCGACAAACAGCGGACCATGACGGAGCACATCGGCTCGGGTGTCTGCCTAAAAACCAAAGCCAACCGAAAATCCGATGGCGGTTTCGGCCAGATGGATATTCGCTTCGCCGCCGCCAAAGGGGGCGGGGATGGATCCGGAGCCGTTGACCGTCTGGCGCGGGGCCCGCATTGCATAGCCGGTCAATTCGATATTGTCCGTCGCCTGTATGGTCGCACCGACCGTGTAGTGATCGCGGACCACGCCCGGCGCCAATATGTTGAGCAGGGTTTCCGACTGCGGAACAGGGTTGTTCGAGCGGCCATAGCCGGCGCGCACGGTGAGCTTGTCGCTGGCCTGATAGACTGCGCCGACCTTCCACACGTCGATGTCATCCCAGCCAAAGCCGGGGCCGTCATCCGCTCCAAAGGGGACGCCTTGCAACAGCGACGCAATCGGGTTGCCGACCGAGTTGACGCCCGAATATTCGATATGCTTGAAATCCGCGCCCAATGTCAGTTTCGGCGTTGCGTCGACCGAAACGCCCGCGCCCCAGGATGCGGGCATGTCGAAGCCACCCTGTTCCGCGAACAATCCGGCATAGCGGTCGAACTCGGTGGTCCAGACTTTCGACTGGTAGAAAGCTCCAACGCGGAAAATATCGCCGAAATGGCCGAGATAGCCAACGCGGAAGCCCGCACCAAAGGCCCAGTCCTCGCCGCGGTTGGTGAAGTTCGCCGGGTCCTGTGAATTGGCCGCGAAGGGCTGGATTCCCTCGACTTCAAAGCTTTGAATCGCGAAATGCGGCGACAGGCCAAGGCTCTGGCCTTCGGCAAATTCCACCGCGACGGTCGGGGCAATCGAGATTTGCCGCAGATTGACGCCCGCCGATCCGGTGGCGCCAAAACTGGCGAAGGGATTGGTCTTGTAATCGGTGTTCATGCCGCCATTGCCGTTGACCGCTATGCCGATCGAGACCGTGTCGGACAAAGGCCGGACATAGGCAAATTCTGGCAGGATGAAGGGATTGGCATCATTGCCCGAATAGACCCCGTCTAGCCCGGCCTGATTGCCGATGATTTCGGACCCGCGATCGGGGATGAAGACTTCGAAACCGACATCCAGCCGGTGCTCGATGACAGTCGCCGAAGCCGGATTGCTGGCGATCGAGAATGCATCCTGCGGCATTGCGATGGCGACGCCGCCCGCGCCTTTGGCTTTGGCACCAACGCCATTGAGGAAATAGCCGTCGGTCGCCTGGGCCGTGCCTGGCATGCAAAGCGCCGCTCCGGCAAGCAAGAGGCTGGCCAGCGAACTGATCTGGCGATTGGTGGCAGGGGTAATGAAACGGGACATGACGATACTGCTTTCTGTAGGTGTAGCGGCGAAACGGGAGAGGGTGTTCGCCGGATGCGGCTTTAGCGATCCGGCCCCGCGCCCAGCAAGCTAGGAAAGTTTGCGGACGACGTAGCTGAGCTTGGCGGGATGGGTGCTGGGGACAGATGAGCACTTGCGGTTGAGCGCCGGGCCGCTAGTTTCCCCTGATCATTGCACATAGTCTCGACCCAAGAGGAAAGGCCTCCACCATGTTCGCGATAATCAAAGCCGCCACGTCCGCCTGTCTGCTGCTCGCCACGATGACGGTCCCGATCACTGGTGCCAGCGCCAGCGACCAGCCGATTCTCGACGCCGTTGAAGCCAATGGCGCGGCGCAGTTGCAATTGCTTGAAGCGACGGTCAACCAGAATTCCGGGACGCTCAATGTCGAGGGCGTCCGCGCGGTTGGCAAAATCTACGCGCGCGAACTGGAGGATATCGGCTTCACGGTCCGCTGGATCGACATGCCGGAAACGATGGCGCGCGGCGGTCATCTGGTCGCCGAACGGAATTTTGGCGAGGGACCGAACCTGCTGCTGATCGGCCATCTCGACACGGTGTTCGAACCGGACAGTCCGTTCCAGCGCTTTGAACGCGATGGCGACACGGTCCGCGGTCCGGGTGTCACCGACATGAAGGGCGGCAACGCTGTGGTGATCTATGCGATGCGGGCGCTGATCGAGGCAGAGGCGATCAAGGGCGGCAAGGTAACGATATTCTTCACCGGTGACGAGGAAAGCGCGGGTAATCCGCTCGCAGAGGCCCGGAAAGATTTGATCGCGGCGGGAAAAGCGGCCGATTATGCGCTGAATTTTGAAGGCGGCAGCGCCGAAGGGGCGGTGGTTGGCCGGCGCGGTTCCTCGAAATGGAAACTCGAGGTCACGGGAAAGCGCGCCCATTCCTCCGGGATTTTCGGCGATGACAGCGGCGCCGGTGCCGCGTTTGAAATGGCGCGCATATTGAATCGTTTCTACGGCGAGGTCCGCGGGCCGCATGGATTGACCTTCAATCCCGGCATGGTCGTGGCCGGCTCGACCATCGCCCCGGTCGGCAGCGCCGGAGCGGTCACGGTCAGCGGCAAGGACAATGTGATCGCCGAAACCGCCATGGCCTCGGGAGGCCTGCGCTTCATGAATGATACGCAATTGCGCGCCGCGCAAGCACTGATGCAAGGCATTGTCGAGGACAGCCTACCGCACACGCAGGCGACCATCACTTTCGAGGACCGATATCCGGCAATGGAACTGACCAAGGCTAATGAAGCGCTGCTCGACCGGCTCAACGCCGTCCACGCGCGGCTCGGCCTCGACCCCGCCAAATCCTTCCCGCCCGAAAAGCGCGGCGCGGCGGACATCAGTTTTGTCGCGCCCTATGTCGCCAGCATGGACGGACTGGGCGTCGCGGGCACCGGCTCGCATACCGTCGAGGAAGAAATGGACCTCGGGAGCCTGCAACAGGCCACACGACGCACCGCCTTGCTGGTGGCGGACTTGCTGGGTGGTGATTTGCCGCAATGATGGACTCCCTCTCCCGTGAGGGAGAGGGTTGAGAAGACTTGGCAGCTCGCTGCCTAGTCGGAGCTGGGTGAGGGTGTACCAGACCATAGTTGCACAGCAACCCACCAGCGGAACACCCTCATCCAACTGCGCCTAATCCTGCGGATAAGTCTTCGTATCCTTCTCCCGCACGGGAGAAGGTGTAAATGATGGTGGATTATAGAAATAGAATGCACTGTCATCGGAAGCCCGCCAACTGAAAAGTGCACCGTCGCCGTAATTCGCATTTGAAAAATGCGCTGTGACCGCAATTCTGTTAAGGTTGAAGAATGAAATTATTCTCGATCATTTCAATCCTAGGCGCGCTGACAAGCTGCACGTCCAATATTTCCGATCAAAAGCGCATTATGCGTACGATTGAAGCGCATATCCAGCTTCCTGAAGGAGCTCGGCCGATCGAAGCATATTCGCGTAACTATGCGAGATTGCCCGATCACAAGATACTCGCCGTTTTCATTGAACCGTTCGAACCTAGCCGAATCGATGAAACAGAAGACTATGGATGCGAAATTTTGGGTGATTTCGATGAAAACGGAGAGCTTGAGAGCCGTCCATGCACCGAGGATGAAATAGAAGAGACCAACGAGATGGAAGAAACTATTTCGGAATCTCACGGAAATGCAAACGGTTCTCGTTGGTTCAAAAACTCACACGACCTACCCGTTATGGACGATGGTGGTTGCTCGCTAATCGAAGTTATATTTGATCTGCGCTCAGATAGTTTCGACAGTATAATGTGCAATGGCCCCTATTGAACGAAGGAGGTCTCCTTCGGAATATTACCAACATCTGTTCGATCAGGGGACATGTGTACATCCCCCTTTCCCGTTCGGGAGAGGGTTACGCAGACTTGGCAGCTCGCTGCCTAGTCGGAGCTGGGTGAGGGTGTACCGGACCATAGTTGCACAGCAACCCACCAGCGGAACACCCTCATCCAACTTCGCCTAATCCTTCGGATAAGGCTTCGTATCCTTCTCCCGCACGGGAGAAGGTGGGAAAAGCGCTGTCCTACACCCCGTCCGATCGCTTATTGTCTTCACTGCTCCGCGTCATGCGCGGGGTGGGCTCTTTGACAACTTGGATAGGATCGCGGCGCTGGCGGCTGGGTGCTTGTTTTCATTGGACCGGATCGGGCGGCAATCTGGAAGGTCACACTCGACGGCCGGTTGGTTTCCTACAAATGCTGGAATTCTACGGCCTGGGGGCAAAGGTCACAGAAAAGAAAGGCGTATGTCTGTGTAAAGTTCACGACGCGACGCAAAAATGGTCAGGCTCGCACGAAGACACGAAGCCACAAAGCGCAATCTCTTAGCGCCTTCGTGTCTTCGTGCGAGTCCCATAACGCTGCTCGCCACAGACGGGCAGGTAAGAACCGTTCCTTGGCCCGAACTTTGACGAACTTTGGAACTCAAAAGCGTCGAAAAACCTATTTCCCCGCCTCCCGCGCAACCTCGCGCCAGCCGATATCGCGCCGGCAGAAACCGCTCTCGAAATCGATCTGGTCAACCGCGGCATAAGCCTTGGCCTGCGCTTCGCTGGCATTGGCGCCCAAAGCGGTGACATTGAGCACGCGACCGCCATTGGCGACCAAAGCGCCGTCGACTTCCGCGGTGCCGGCATGGAATATCTTGGCGCCTTCGCGCTCGGCTCGCGCAAGATTCTGGATCTTGCCGCCTTTTTCCGGTGTCGAAGGATAGCCCTTTGCCGCCATCACCACGGTCAGCGCAGTTTCCGGCGCGAAGGCCGGGGCGCTGGTCTGGGCAAGGTCGCCTTTGGCGGTGGCCATCAGCAGCTTGGCGAGATCACTTTCCAGCCGCATCATCAACACCTGGCATTCCGGGTCGCCGAAGCGGGCGTTATATTCGATCAGCTGCGGGCCGGTCTCGGTCAGCATCAGCCCGGCGAACAGGACGCCGCTGTAAGGCGTGCCCTCGGCGGCCAAGGTGTCGACGGTCGGCTGGATGATCTCGTCCATCACCTGTTTTTGCAGAGCGGCGGTGAGGACAGGGGCGGGGCTATAGGCACCCATGCCGCCGGTGTTCGGGCCAGTATCGCCTTCGCCGACGCGCTTGTGATCCTGCGCGGTGCCGAAGGGGACGACCGACTTGCCGTCGGTGATCGCGAAGAAGCTGGCTTCCTCGCCGGTCAGAAATTCCTCGATCACCACTTCCGCGCCGGCTGCGCCAAAGCCGCCGCCGAACATGTCGGTGATCGCTGCCTCGGCTTCGTCGCGGGTTTCGGCGATGATCACGCCCTTGCCGGCGGCCAAGCCATCGGCCTTGATCACGACGGGGATCGAGAAGTCGTTGAGGGCCTTGAGCGCATCGGCAGCGCTGGTGGTGCGGACATAGCCGGCGGTGGGAATATTGGCGCGGGCGCACAGGTCCTTGGTAAAGCCTTTCGAGCCCTCCAGCTGGGCCGCGGCCTTGTCGGGGCCGAAGACGAAAATATCGGTGGTGCGCAGGCTTTCGGCGAGGCCGTCAACCAGCGGCGCTTCCGGGCCGACGACGACGAGATCGATGTCATGTTCGCCACAGAACAGGATGACTTTGCCATGGTCGGTGACGTCGAGCGTGACCAGATCGGCGTGCTGCGCGATGCCGGGATTGCCGGGCGTCGCGTAAAATTTCCCGAGCATAGGGGATTGCGCCAGCTTCCAGGCCAAGGCATGTTCGCGGCCACCCGAACCGATCAACAGGATATTCATGGACGATTCCCTCTCATTAGACGCGAAGCTCCTAGCCGAGAGCGGGCAGGGTGACAACGCCCCGCCTTTGTCGGTTTCGGAAATTTCCGGCGCGCTCAAGCGGGTGGTCGAGGATCGCTTCGGCTATGTCCGCATCCGCGGCGAGATATCGGGCTTCAAACGCGCCGCATCCGGCCATGTCTATCTGGCGCTGAAGGATGACAAGGCGGTGCTCGACGGGGTGATGTGGAAGGGCAATGCCGGACGGCTGCCGTTCCGGCCGGAGGATGGCATCGAGGTTGTGGTGTCGGGCAAGCTGACCACCTATCCCGGCCGCTCGAAATATCAGGTCGTGATCGACAAGATGGAGCTGGCGGGCGAGGGCGCGCTTATGGCCCTGTTCGAGAAGCTCAAGGCGAAGCTGCTCGGCGAAGGGCTGTTCGATCAGGACCGCAAGAAAGCGATCCCGTTCCTGCCGAAGACCATCGGTGTGGTCACATCGCCCACCGGCTCGGTGATCCGCGATATATTGCACCGGCTCGCCGATCGCTGCCCCAGCCATGTCATTGTCTGGCCGGTACTGGTCCAGGGCGAGGGCGCGGCAAAGCAGATATCCCACGCGATTCGCGGCTTCTCCGAGATGGCGCCAGATGGTCCGGTCGCCCGCCCCGATCTGGTGATCGTCGCGCGCGGCGGCGGGTCGATCGAGGATCTGTGGAGCTTCAACGAGGAGATCGTGGTCCGTGCGGTCGCGGATTGCACGATTCCGATCATCTCTGCCGTGGGGCACGAAACCGATACGACGCTCTGCGATTTCGCCGCCGACCTGCGCGCGCCGACGCCCACGGCGGCTGCGGAAATGGCGGTTCCGGTCCGCGCCGAATGGCTGGCGACATTGTCAGAGGCCAAGGCGCGGATGGCGCGCAGCGTGCAGCGCAGCCTGAACACGGCGCAGGAACGGCTGGAGGCGCAGCGGCGGTTGATGCCCGCGCTGACCGATCTGCTCCGGCCGCATCAGCAGCGGGTGGACGAGACGTCCGAGCGGATGAAATATGGCATGAGCCAGAATATCGCCCATGCGCGCAGCCGCTTTGCCAATAGTGCGGGCGCCTTGCGGCCGTCGATATTGAAGCAGCGTCTGGCGCGGTCGCAGGAACAATATAATCGGCTCGGTCTTCTGGTCAGTCTGGTACAGCGCCCGCTGGACGACGCGAAGCAGCGGCTGGACGCGCTGTGGCGGCTGGCGCAGCAGGTCTCGCCCGATGGTCCGCTGAAACGCGGCTATGCCCGCGTGTCCGGTCCGGATGGCAGCCTGATCGCCAATCGCGCCGCCGCGATCAAGACCGGCGATCTTGATCTGCATTTTCAGGACGGAACGGTCGGCGCGACCGTAACGGACAAGGCGCCAACCAAACCATCAGTCAAGCCAAAGCCTGCACAACCATCGGCCAGTCGAGTCAAAAAACAGCCGGATGACAGGCAGCGGGATTTATTCTAGGGGAAGGACGCGATATGTTGCCGTGTTTTTGGCGATCATGATCGTAAATCGCCGGTAAATGATTCAGGGAGTATAAGCGTCCTATGTTAATGTCCAATCGCAACAAGGTGGCAAAGCTGCATTATATGCCCAATGGATTCCGGCCGCTGTCGTCGGGGGACCATGTCCTGTGCGCGGTTACCGGCGAAGCTATTCCTCTGGACGAATTGCGTTACTGGAGCGTCGAGAAGCAGGAGCCTTATGCCACGGCGCAGATTTCAGCGCAGGCCCATCTGCCGGAAAGCGAAAAGTGACCGGACGTTTTAAAGCGATATTTTGCGCCGCGACGATTGCGGCAGCGGCTGTTCCTGCAGCAATTGTTTACGCCGCAACCGACGACGCGGAACAATCCGCGTTTCGGGAAGCGGTAAAATTTGGCTTCCGCGGTCAGGCAATTCAGGGCGGCGTAATGATAGGCGACGCGCCAGCCGGTACGCGGAGCCTGTCTTTTGACGGCAATCCGGTTCCGATTGATGATGATGGCAAGTTCATTATCGCGTTCAACCGCGATGCCGGTCAGGCCGCACAGCTGGTCGCGACGCTGGACGATGGCCAAACGGTCCGAAAATTCATCAATGTCGCGCCGCGCAAATGGCATATAGAGCATGTCAATATCAACCGCAGAGCGCGGACCGCCAGCGAATCATTCAAGCGCCGCCGCGCGCCCGAACTCGCCCGGATCAATGCCGCACGCAGCGCCATGAATGACAGCACCGGCTGGCGTCAGACCTTCATCTGGCCGGTCAAGGGCCGGATCTCCGGCATGTTTGGAAATCAGCGCATCTATAATGGCGATCCCGGAAGCTATCACAGCGGTATTGATATCGCTGCACCCACCGGCACTTATTATGTCGCGCCTGCCGATGGCGTCGTTACGCTTGCGGCAACCAGCCCGTTCACGCTGGAGGGCAATTTGTTGATGATCGACCACGGCATGGGTCTCAACAGCGCCTTTCTGCACAGTTCCGAGATATTGGTCAAAGAAGGCCAGCAAGTGAAGCGTGGAGAACCGATTGGCCGGGTCGGCTCCACCGGCAGCGCAACCGGTCCGCATTTGCACTGGTCGATGAAATGGAACGCGGCGCGGATCGACCCGATATTGCTGACCGGGCCGATGGAATAGGTTAGAACGCGACAACGGATTCATCGACGATGCGTTTTACCTTGAAGACGCGCTCGCCAATAGCTTTGGCCACGAAACTACCTAGTGCGGCGCGTTGAATGCTCTTCGAGTTATCTGACTCGAGGACTCGCATTAAACTTCAGGATAACATAGCTTCTTGTCAGACCGCTCCTTCTTTTCATATCAACCTGCCAGTTGGTCGAGCGTACTGGCTGAGCCAATAATCCGGTCGGTCATTTCGATCCACTTCCCTTCATCACCGTTGAAGGAGGTCATTCTCCGAAAGCCCAATCAACGCAGGTAGAAGCTGGCTGCCCGCTTGATAAAAGGGCAACGGCGTCTGTAGGGCTCCGATCCCTCGCGATTGTCGTGCCAAGTTGGAGCGTCTCGCGGTGAGTCGGGCTATATCCTATGCACGGGTAATCGCGAGCGATTGACGGAACCGTCAGTCGCTTCCTCTCCCAGAAAGTCCTGCGCAGTCACACAGCTGAAAGGGCAGGATCGCGGGCACGTAAGGCTAGGTTCCCGGTGTGACAAAATAGTTACAATCTGTACAAAATCCGTCCAGTTTCCTGAACAGAAGCTTTACAGGTCAGATGGCTTGTTGCATCTGGTCCTCAACTCGATGGGTTGATCCGTGCGTTTGGGGCGTACCGAATTCCATCGGTCAACAATCAGGGGTTGGCCATAATGGTCCTCCTCTCCAGAATAAGGGACTGGATTACATGAGAAAATTTTCAAGCCTAAAGGCGTCAGCTGCACCAATGGTGCTCGGCCTCGCCATGGTTTCTGCACCTGTCTATGCGCAGGATCAGGACGTTCAGGAAGCGGACGCCGCTACGGGCAACGTCATCGTCGTTACAGGTTCGCGCATCAGCAACCCGAACCTCGAACAATCGAGTCCGGTCGCTGTGGTCACTTCCGATGACATTGAACTCCGTCAGGCAAATGTCGTCGAAGAATTTATCCGCGAAATTCCCGGTGTTGTTCCTAGCGTTGGTGCTCAGGTCAACAACGGTAACGGTGGTAACACCTTCATCAACCTCCGCGGTATTGGCGAAGTTCGCAACATCACGATGTTGAATAGCACGCGTGTCGTTCCTGCTGGTCTCGCTGGCCTTACGAACCTTGATGTTATCCCGGTTGCTTTGCTCGACCGAGTTGATGTTCTAACGGGCGGTGCGGGTTCTACTTATGGTGCGGATGCAATCTCCGGCGTCGTAAACTTCATCACGAAGAAAGATTTTTCCGGCGTTGATCTCAGTGTGACTCAGGGTCTTACCGAAGAAGGCGATGGCAATCTGTTCCGGGCTGACCTGACGGTTGGTGCGAATTTCGATGATGGACGCGGTAACGCAGTCTTGAGCGTTGGTTACACGGACCGTGACGCCGTATTCCAGGGCGATCGTGATTTCGGTGCGTTTAACATCAGTTCGTTTTCGGGCAATGCTGGCGGTTCCAGTACTGCAGTTCCTACGGTTATTACCGTACCTGGCACAACCAGCGGAACGCTTCAGGTTTCTCCTGATGGTAACTCGTTGCAGCCATTTTATTCGCCATATAACTTTAACCCATCCAACATTTTCCAGACTCCTCTGGAGCAGTTCCGTATTTACGGATCGGCACGTTATGAAATTACCGAAAGCGTCGAAGTGTTTTCCGAAGCCCTGTTTTCGCAGAGCACCACTAGCACGATTATCGCTCCATCCGGTACTTTCCGTAACGTATTGACTACACCACTTTCGAGCCCATATATGAATGACGGCATTCGTAATCAGATTTGTGGGTTTGATACTGACGCTGATACCGCAGGTGTCCAGCGCTTGTTCTCACAGGCAGAGTGTGATGCAGGTGCCCTTGCTGTCGATCCTAACGATCCTAACTATCAGACCG
>Ga0209345_10003081_pt1 | contig 17498 bp, 29 predicted proteins | sample Cruoilmetagenom7_FD_187294 | JGI IMG/M metagenome (GOLD analysis project Ga0209345, IMG submission 187294) | Oil polluted marine microbial communities from Coal Oil Point, Santa Barbara, California, USA - Sample 7 (SPAdes) (version 2) | ecosystem: Environmental > Aquatic > Marine > Oil seeps ...
CAGAAGATAACACAAGCACCAACACTAACGGCATCAAAATTGCTAGCGATTGTGCTAGCGATTGTGCTAGCGGTAGTGTTAGCGCTAGCACAATCGTAATTGTGTGGGGTAGGGTTAGTTTTTAGCGGTTCCAGTTTCCCAGTCATGTAAAGCGCCACATCCGCCGCACTTCTTTTTCGTGGTCACGTTCCAATATAGTTTGACAATATCGCCACAATAGGGGCAGGCTACAGCGTCATGCGACCTGCGTCTTCCTGAGCTATAACCGCATCGCATTTTTAGTTTATATTTACGCGACGGCGTTGACTTTTTAAAAGCGTCCCAAGTAACTTTTACAAAACTGCCCACAATTTTATTCAAGATATTTCCTCTAGGGTTAAAACAGCCGCAACGCCCACCGCTGGTACTAACAAAACGAATGTGACTACCTGTAGAGCCTCATTTAAATTTAACTGAGAAGATAGCCACAAAATAAGCGCCAAGAATAATACCAACCCGTACGCTGACACGACAGGCTTTCTCACGCTCTACAATCCGCTAACATCAAGGTCATTGAACCGCTCAATTCGAGAAACGCTATACCAAGCGAAAGGGTCATTACTACCAACCCGAGAATAATTATTACTAATATCATTACCGCGTACAGTACATCCAAAAGGGGGCGGGCCTTGCTTGCTTCTCGTCCCATGTCAACCCGCCTTAATCAGTATTAGCCATAACATCGGCGATGGTAGTCTCTATATCTTCACCCACAACAGTTTCAGTATCTCCACCGTGTCCGGGTTCGGGGTTAATTTCTCCCAGCGGCTTACAAGCTATCACTTGGTAAGCACCTTCATTATGGTTATAAAAATAACCTTCGGGCGCGTTTTCTTCACACATTCTATTTTTTCCACCGTTCATCTTCATGCTTCCTTTTATAAGTAAATTTAAAATATCCTAACACTTTCCACACATGACCGCCACTATCGATCAATCGGACGGGACAATCAAACCCAAGGTCTTTATAACAATGTTCGAGGTATAAAAAAGCCCGCCCCCTATCAGATAGGGCGCGGGCCTTGGGATTCGCGTCGCCATATTCGTGCCAAGTATTAAGACCAAAAAATTGCACACGGTATGACATGTCGGTATCTACTCTACCGCTTCCACGCGCTTTTCAATCCTTTTCATTGCCTTTTTCACGCGCTTATACAACGCTTCTTTAGACAACACCTTCCCAAAAAACGTTGAAAGACCCGAAATTGACTCTAAAATATAATGACCGTCTTTTTCATGGGCTATCACGACCCGTAGCCCCTTGGTATCAAGCATGCACCGTATGCGCATCGCTGCCCATGCTTCCGAGGGGACGTTTTCTTTCTCGATGTTACCCGCCACTATCATACCGTCCTCGTCGGAAAGGACTTTTACCGTATAATTACCCATGGCGAAAATTCTCGCTCGGCATCGTCCATTCATCACCAGCAGAAAGGGATAATTCGCCGTGGGTATCGTCCACGAACGTGACATATTGTCCGTCATGACCTATCTCTATTGGCAGCCTTTGCGGCTCGTTGCTATAAAAGCGCTCAATAGTCGCAAAGGTGCGATCACAATCAACGACTTTATAGACGTGCATTAGCCGTGGCTTTTTAAGCGATTCTACAAAGTAGTATTTTCCTTTTTCAAACTCTTTCACTTTCTTTCCCCTTGTTTAACTTTGCTCAAATACACAAACGCTTTGTGGTACTTCATAACACGACTCAGGTCTTTCGCCCCTATAGTATCTAGCCGCATAACGTTTGAATTATGTTCTAAATCTTTTAACTTCACCTCGACGGCGTCCGCATTTAATGAAACTCTCCCGATATACTCTTCGTAACTTTGTTGACTCCCACGGGACAAGGCAGACAAAGCCACTGTCACACGGTCATTAAAACCGGCCATTTCCAAGTCGTGAGCGGTAACTTTGGTGTCTTCGATAACATCATGCAGCACGGCCACGGCGGCTAGCTCCGGGTCGTGTAAAAATTTACTCATTAAGTGTAAGCAGTGAAGTATATATGGCTTGCCGCCCTTATCAAGCTGACCGTAATGCGAATCCACCGCCGTGGAAATAGCAAAATAAAGCTGTTCGTTTAAATCCATTCTTCTCTCCTTGTTTAATTCAGTAAAAACAGGATATAGAAAGGCAGACAAAAAAGCAACTTTTTCTTACACTAAAACCAAGCATACTTATAAAGTGTTAAGATAATCACACTTTTGTAAGTATAAAAGAACGACCCTATTGACAACATATAATTGACGACTATACTTACCGCTCACAAACAAAGCGAAAAAAGGTCGGGAAAATGAAAACTGTAATGATAAGCAATGAGATAAAAGAAATAACTTATAAGACAAATACCGGGGTATATACAAGACTCAAATCACCCACCGGTCGCGTTAAGCAATACGGGGCAGATATTTATACAGTAAATGATGACGGTAAGCATATCGTTCTAGTTGCTACTAGCTTTAATGGATCAGAATTAAAAAGTACTGTTACAATATTGAGTGCTGAGCATTACGCATTGTTAGCAGATATGCACGACCCTTACAACGACCTTCCCTTTCACAACGCAATAATGGCTGAGCTAAACTTTACCTAAGATTTTAGTCGTATCATTAGCTAAAACAACAACAGAAGAAATAAGACCGACAGCGACCAACGCGTCAGGCGGTTTCTTGCCGGTCAGATACATTAAACTAGAAACGCCCATTAATACACTTAAAACGGCGCTACCGTTCAAAGCGAATTCTGGGAGTTCGTTCTTTAACTTTGTCTCTATAGTCTGCATTTAAACGTTTCAGGTCTCGTTGAATTTGTCGCTCTATTTTCCGCAACTCTAGCAAGCGCTCTAAATCTTTACTGTCAGCCGTGCCCTTTCTTTCGCGCCTCTCAAACTCATAAATTTTATCAAGGGCTTCGTCTTGCTTTTGTTCGAGTTTCGACACTGTCATATCATAGCGTAAATCGTCAAACTCACTAGCCATGGCATAAGTAGCGTTACCGTAGATAACGTTGAAAGTAAACGACCCGCCGCACATTAACAAAATCAGGTAAAGCATAGTATGTTTAGCGAAGAACGCGCCTAGAACGGCGATTGCGTCCACGGTTAAACGTTCTTTTTTGTGAGTCGTGGCACGTCCTGTGCAATTTCGATGACGTAATTTTTAGTTTCCGTCGGCATCTGCCTGAGCCAATTTTCACCGGCGCTTTTTATAGCCCGGTTAACGTTGCCCATCCCGTAATTATAAGCGGCTAAGGCTTTTCTCCAATCCCCGCTAGACTTATAAAGTCCTGATAAATAGCTACCCGCCCACGGTATAGCCTCGAACGGATCAAGGGGGTCACTAAGCCGGGGCGCACCGTAGCCGGGCGACGAAGCCGTCAACGGCATGACCTGAGCAATACCAGCGGCACCGACTCGACTTTTTACTCTACCATCGATAATGTCGGGCCTGTAGCGCGATTCTTGATGAAGTAAACGCGCTAAAAGGTTATGGGGTATACCATGCCGTCGTTCCACCGTCGATATGAGGGCGATATAAGGTCGTGCGCTTTCTGGTGGCTGCCAGCGTGACAAGTCGGTCATGGGTGAGGGGGCAGGCTGCGCCGCTAAGGGCGCGAGGGCTTTTTTACGGAATAGTCGGTTAAAATAGGGTCGGGCGGCGTTGAGTAGATCAATGGTGAGTCGAATGAGTGTGAAGATTTTTCTTGCCACGGCGCTGTACTCTTTCTGATTGATTCAGAGTATATCGTAGCAGGCGGCGTGACCTTTGTCTTCCTGTATAGCGCATAAACGCCCACGCCAACTAACAGAAGGGCGAGCTGACGGATCATAGCACCGTTCCGACCGGGGACACCAAAAAGGCCCGCGTAGCATCGCTACCGTCTATTGCGGGGTTGTCGGGAAAGGTTGACCAGCCGCCGACAATGTCATGGAAAAGGACGCTTTCGCCATAACCGAGGCCCGACACATTACCCGCAAAATTACCGCTAACGGTTTCGGCTCGCCGGAATTCCGCGACCGTCCCAGCGCTGGCCATAGCGACATAGTACGACCCAGCCTGCAGCGTTATATCGGGCACGTTGCCCGTTTTGAGGCCGGTACTGGTCGTGTTTATATTACCGCTAATCGCTAGCACGTTACCGGGTAAGCCGTCCGGGTCAATGTCATAAATAGCTAATTTGGTAAAAGCGTTCGGGGAGTGGGCCACACCGATATAAATAGCCAAATCCGTCAACGTCATGCTGACCGGCAGATAAAAGGGGACAAGATATAACCTATCAGCCACGGTGGTATTTGTTAACGCCGAGCCGGTAGCAAAAGCGTTAGGGACGCCATCGGTAGTGATATTTCTTACCGCTGGCCATAACGGCTGACCGCTCCCGCTTGTGGCTATATCCAAGATATTAAAATTATCGCTCATAACTTAGCCTAAATTTGCGCCGATAGAATAAGAAATGGAATCAGCGTTAGCGGCGGCTACTGACACACGAAAAGTACGCGGCAGAATATCATTAGCCGCCCCGCTAGCGAGCGGTGATATGCCGGGATGTACCTTTAAAACAGTAGTTCCGGTGGCGGTTATCGCCGCGCCCACTAAAATATCATAATAATTACCGCTCACCGGGTCTTTGCCCTGTATCGTCGGCACAATAGACGGTGCTCCGACAACGGCGCTAACGTCGATAATAAAGTGCGCCCCTAACCCGTTATAATTGGTGGAATCTGCGCTGTCAATACTGGCTATTCTAGCGGCGCTGGCCAGTAATTCTAATTCAAGGTTGTTTCTGACCCGATCAAAACTTGCCCCATTAAAGGCGAAGCCCATCGCGGCGGCTCCCTGATAGGCAAACTCGGGGTCAATAGGCACACCATCGACGCTGGTACGCTCGCCCCTTGAGCGGCTCCACCTGTTATCAGTGGCACATAGCATATTGTACGCGCCAACCGGCGTCGATCTTGTCGGCCCGGAATTGTCATCACCTAGTGGATCTTGCTCAACGGCTATCTCTGTCTGCATCACGGGGATGCCTTCGACGCCATCCCTTTTAACCCAAATGAAAACACGGGGCGCACATAACGACCCCTGTTCCTGTGTATTGTCTGGCGGTGTCGGTGAAGCCATCTTCAAGTATCCTGATATTTCTTAATCATGGGCTGAGTTGTCGCCTCATAATTTAGAGGCAATCCACGCGAGAGTAATAGATTACCGTGCATATAAAAGGTAACGTCAGTCTCAAACGGTTCTTCGGGCGGGACGATGACAATGTCAATTGTCGCGCCGGGCAAGGCCATAATGTAGCACGGTGCCCGACCCATAAAATTATTATTGAGTCCGGCTATATCGTCATAATTGGGAACAGGCGTGCCGTTAACGGCGATATAAGCAGAAACGGGCTTTATACTCACGTCGCCAATGACCCACGAAAACTCACGCAAGATAGCTGTATAGCCAGCGGGAACGGTAAATCGACCCACGGCGGGGATTATCTGCAGGTTCGGATTACCGTTAGGGAGTATATAAGCGTACTTGACACGCGGCGCTATCAAAAAATCGCGGGCATTAATCGGGCGAGCGTCAAACGTTGTTGTGACTTCGCCGACAAACTCACGGCTACCAATTTCGCCCCACTTGTCGATTTTATCCATCCGCCCGCCCTGATACTGAATGTCAGGGGGCAATTGCTGACCACTTCGGAACTGGGCAGGGTCGGACTTTTGCGGGTATCGCCCTTCATGCTCACGAAAAAGCGACTCGGGGATTTCACCTAGAAACGCGTTCTCTTCGCTTTCTTCGTTAGCCATCTTTATTAACCCATTCCGGTGCTGAATGATTTATAACCGATAAACGCGAACTTGAGGTTATAAGTTGTCGAGGCGCTAAAATTGGCCACGTTTAACGTGATGGTGCTACGCGCCGGAAATAGCTTAGGCGTGGGTAAAATAAAGGGTAATTCACCATTACCGAAAATCGCCGGCACAGGAACGGCGCTCTCGAACAATTGACGACCGCTTCCGCTATCGGTGACTTGCAAAGCACAAAGCGGAACTATGCGACTACCGCTAACTTGTGCGGCACCATTTACGTCAGCGAAAAGGGTCAATTTTTGTAGAATAAAATCGCTGTCCGCCTGAATGTTGATGTTACCCGTGGCTGACGACCCGGACGCTAGCCCGTCGAAATCCTGCTCGTACACGTAAAAATCTTTGTTAATTCTCATTCTCTATCTTCTCTTGGCCAAGGAATAAAGGGGCGCGTCCGTGCGCCCGGTACGTACTGTTACTGTTACTGTTACCGTTACTGCGATAAACGATACAAAACGCCGTCGAGAACAACACCGATACGACCGTCACCACTAATGGGAACGGCGGACGGCCATGTTAACTTGACGTTGAAGTTCTGGGTGGGTGTCAGCAAAATCCACGGATCAATGAAATAGGGGCGACCAGAAAAGGCCGCATAGTCCATAAGCGTCTGAGCGACCAAATCGGCTGCAGTTGCCTGCTTCATTTGTAGAGTGCTGGAAAAATCGTTTTCCATACGGCACTTGGGAGGAAAACGCATCAAAGGCGCTTCCTGCAGGTAAGACTTGGAACCGATGAAAAAGTCGAGAGAACCGCCTTCACCCACGGCTTGCACGTCGTTCGAGTTATTCGACACGACCGCGTCAGTATCGGCAAAGTTGTTAACCGTTACGTTATCGCCAGCCGGGAAAAAATAAAGCTCAATTGATTGCACCAAAAAATGCTTGGGTGCGGGCAAAGTGCCAGCGGTTTCCATGTTCGTATCTGCCAGCGTTTTACCGTTCTGACCCACGGGAACCTGAAAAAAAGTCAGATTAGTTTGACCGGCGGCATCGTATGTTTGGAAGTCGTAGAGCGTTTGTCTTACACCTTCGTACTCACCACCACGGTTTACCGCGTAGCTGTTTAAATCGTTAAAACTGGGAATTCCTGCGCCTTTCATAATTTATGCCTCAAAGTGCGATTTTAATTAAGTGTTAATATAGCGCGCCCGACCCGGACGTTTATTTACTGGTTATAAAAACCAGCCTCATTTTCTACACCGTGCGTGTACATGCCGGTATTCATAGGCGGGGCAGCGTTATCCGCCACATAAAGTCCCATGTCAGGCCCACCAACGGGTAGACCGGGGCTGTAGTAGCCGATGCCGTCCATTTTAACAGCCGGTGCGGTTTGCTGGATAATATCACGTCCGGCTTGATGCAGCACAACGGTTAGCGCGCCCAATGCCATTTGATCGGCCTTCTTTTTGTCAATGACCATTCCGGCCAAATAGCCTAGACCGATAGCACCCAAACCTTTGGCGACATGACGCATAGGGCCAGACTTGACTTGGGCCGGCAGCGGGAGGTAGGCCCACCCAACGTCGAGAGCCAGAGCACCACCTGTCGCGGTCAGTGCCGGGAATACCGTCGTATCGAGAATGCCTTTTTTCTTGATAGGGTTACGGCGTCGGCGACGCAGTACACGTCCCGCCGCAGTCGCCCGCTTAGTGGACGGGCGCGTCAGCTTACGTTTAGCTGTCGTTTTTCTCACCTTGCGGTAACTAGCAGTACGACGACCTTTTGAGCGTGCGCGGTTTGCTGCTACCAGTTTACGTGTTGCCGCCTTCTGCGCGGCGGTTCGAGCTTTTTTCCTAGCCATGGGCTTTACCTTCTTGGTTGATGTCCGCGTTTTGGACGGGTTTTTCTTGCGACGTTTGGCTTTGTTAAATGCCACAAGTTTAGCAGTCGCCGCCTTTTGAGCCGCCGACCTGCGTTTTTTAACGGGCTTTCTTTTTCTCGGATTGACTAGCAAAATACGTTCACCCATTGTCTTTGATTCCTTCTTCTGTGAAATTGTAATCACCACCGAGTAGCATTATCTGCTTACCGTCCCAACTGGCGACCAGTAAGGGACACGCCTTGCCGGTGAATTCGTGAATATAGCTTTCTTTTTTACCGTCCCGCTCAGTAGTGTATAAAATCCCGTCACACTTGCCAATCAGCATGGCCACGTCGACCGGCTCGACTTCGTATTCGTCGATAAAGTCCGGCTCTGTACCACGAAACCTTTTAAAAAGTTTAATTGCCTTTTCGACCTTTGCAAACTTCGAGGGCGGTACCGGGTTTGACTTTCTAATCTTGACGCGGGCCATTACAGGGTCGCCTTGAGTTTAGGTAATAAAAGGTAGAAAGCCACACCAATTCCCGCCAAAAATAAAGCACCCATGACGGGTGACCCTTCGAGGTTAATCAATGACCCTTTATTATATGTCGCTTCAACGCCTGCTCGCGCCTCGTCACTGGTCGCCCCGCCTTCTATCTGTGATTCAATGTGATTTAATTTACGATTCAATATGTAAGCGTCACTGAGCCACGCGGTCATGGCGGCAATGCTGCCCGTAATAGCGACAACAGGAACAACGGCGGCAAGTGGGGCAATACCCATACCCGATGGGGTCGAGCCTCTGAAAAAGCTATTATAAACGCTATCAATTTTGTTTGTGATAAAGCTAATGCTAGATTTTAACCATTCGCCCTTAGTCATAAGCGCGTCGTATTCAGCGCTGACTTTTTCGTCACGGGCGGCGATATCTTTACGTGCTGATAAGGCGTCGAAAGTTTTTGTAAACTCTTTAGCCTTGACCTTTAAAGCGTCCACTTTCGTCTGCCACTCTTCTGACCAGCTTTCAACGCTGTCGTCAATAGCGGTAAACTGATTAGAAAGCCAGTTTATAGCAGTGTCGAGAGCGTCCATTAGCCTTTAAGCCTCGTCGCTACCAGAAAGATAGTCAAACCGCCAGCGAGATACAGGCCGACTTTTTGCCATTTTTGAAGCTCAATTTCCTTTATGAATTTTTGAAGCTCGAACTGCTCCGCCATCAACTCATTACGGCGCGCCTCGGTTTCTGCACGTATCATCTGCATTTGTATTTGCTGGCCCATCAACGCCGCTTCATTTTGGGCTATTTCCTTGGCTCTTTTGGCGTCAACTTTTGCCCGCTCTTTGTCTAGGGCTATTTGGGTGTAGCCGGTTAACGCCCCGGTGAAGGCGTCCCCGATATTATCCAGAATCCCGGCCATAGATGATGGTGGACTCATAGCAGCGGCGACATGCTTCGCAAGCTCGGGGTTTTCCGCGTTAATCTTCGCGACGATATTTCGCGCAAGTCTCTGTCGGAGGCTGATTTCTCTCATTTCTTCGTCCTTTTTGCGTTGTATGCATAAACAGCGCTAAGTATAACCGCTGACGTACCCGCTATGAAATAGGGTATTAAATCTCTTTTCGCCGGGGTCGGGGCTGGGGCCGGGGCGGGTTCTTGGGGTGGTGGAATAAAAGCGCCGGGAACCGTCACCGGGGCAGCTTGGGGCGGGGCAGCATCGACCGGGGCTGCAGCGCTGGCCTGTTCTCTTTCCAGTTGTATCAATGCCACTTTACGGTCGAAGGCTTCGGACGCCGCGATGCGGTTACGCTCGAATTCTTCCGCCCGGCTCGCTCTTTCCCGGTCAAATTGTGCGGCGCGCTGTTGGGCTTGCTCTTTTTCCCGCTGGTATTTTATCGCCGCGTCATTATTCGACGGCGCACCACTTTGCCCGCCGGGGGCTGTCATCGCCGTTCCAGCGGATTGGCTACCCTGTCCGGTTTGTTGGAATACGGGCGAAATTTGGGGGCTGACTTGGGTTTGAATGGTTGGGCTGACGGTGACGGTGGGAGTAAAAGTATTTACCGGGGCCGGGGCCGGGGCCGGACGCGGCGCGGGCTGGGCTTGTGTGAAGGCTTTGCACTGAACTTTAGCGTCAAGTCCTCGACCGAAACGATGCGCGACTACAGTCCCAGCCGGACAGCCTTGGCGAGCGGGGAAGGGGCCAAGGTAGCCACCGCCCGCATAACCACCGCCACCTGTACCGCCAGAGCTACCTGAGCTGCTAGAGGTTGTCGTCCGGCGTCGATACCTTTCGCCCGCCTCCGGTTTTCTGGCGAAGGGGCTACGTCTACCGTTTAAATGCATTACGCGGGCGCGCTTCTACGTGGTTTATTACCCATGGTCACATAAGCGAGAATGGTGGCGCTAACGAGGCCAAGTCCTATAACGCCCCATTTCGCATAGTTGGGCCTTGTCTGTGCTTCGATCATCTGCCCCGCCGTGCTACCCGGCAACGTGTAACGGGCTATATCAAAATCGCTGACGAAGGGGTCATTATAAAGAGACCGCGAGGGGCTGGTCGGGTAGTTCGGACGATAAGGCGAGGGCATAAAGCCGCCGCCGTCGCCGCTTGGCATGTTGGGGGCTGGCATGGCGCTACCACCTTGGCCACTTTGTCCGCCCGGGGCGATCATCGAAGTGCTAGCAGTTTGGCTACCACTGCCCGTTTGCTGGAATACCGGCGAAATTTGGGGGCTGACTTGGGTTTGGATTGTCGGGCTAACGGCGGTGCTAGACGATGGCATCATTGGGGCCGTTGCTGGGGCTGACGCGCTTTTACTCTTTTTCTCGCCTTGGTTAGACGCGAGACTTGTGGCCACGGCACCAGCCGCCGCGCCCCAAGTCCCCATGTTACAGTCGCAGTGCATCGGCTTGTCCTATTTAAGAATCGAGTGTTTTATGTTTGGTGGTCGCCATCCAATCACATTTGGCTCGGTAGTGTCAAGCATTACCCATTTTGGGCCGTCTTTAACTTCGAGAGTGACGTGTGAAATGTGGCGCTTTTTAAAGCCCATAGCATGAAAGCGCGTTTCATGACCAAGGGATTCTAGCAGCGCGGCAAGTAATGTGCTTTTGTCGTCACAATCACCTTGCCCGTATTCTAGGGTTTTTACGGGGCTTTGTACGGTCTCGACGCCGTTAACATCGCGCACATAGCGTACATGGTTTTGTACGTAATCAAAAAGGCGATTGACTTCGGCTTTATAGTCTTTTTGGGGTAGATGACGGGTTAATTGAAGGGCCAATTCTCTGACGGTTTTGGCGGTTTTGTAGCGGTCAACAAAGACCCGCATGTGATCGAGCGTTGCGCGGATACCATCTAGCCCGGACGGTATACCGCGCAAATTATAATTACTCTGACTTGGGGGCGGCGTGTACGTCGCTGGCTTCGTGGGGAATATCCGTTGCGTTACTATCGCTGACATTTTCGGGCGGCGGTTCAGGTACATCGATTTCTATTTCATCATCTTCGGCTATATAGGATAGCGCTATACCACGAACTTCGTCAAACCATGGGCGGAAAGGCTGCAAGCCCGGCGCAAAGGTGAATAACTGTTCGTACCTTTCTTGCGGTGCGATGTACTCGTCGATAATGTCAAGCCCGGCTTGGTCAAGTAAAAGGTTCGCGTAAATTTCCGGGTCAGCTTTTAGGCTGGCACCGTGGGCCATCATTTCGATGACGGGTTTTAGCCTTTGCAACTTCAATAAATTCATATCTTCGCCTTCGGGTTTTTCATTTTCGACGGGTAAGGGGGGCAGATTGTCGGGGCTGGCAAGCGGGGCCACTTGTTGCGGGGCCGCTTGTTGTGGGGCCATTTGTTGTGGGACCATTTGTTGCGGGGCTGCTTGTTGTTGGGCGGGTATATTCATACCGTCGAGCGGGTTTAAGTGCTTTGACATTTCGACCAGCGGGCCACCGAATGTTTTTATAGCCGTTTGTAGCGCGCTACTTTCACCGTCACCACCTAAATCTTTACCGAACTCTAAGCCTTTCAAGAATGTCGTCATAGAATCATCGCTTTGTACTGGCGGCGGGGGGTTCAGCTCTTTCATCGACACCATCATTGAGATTAAATCCATCGGCGTCATCGGGGCTTGCGCGGGCTGCCCGCTCGCACTTTGGGCGCGGATCATTTCGATTAAAACGCTTTGCTGGTTGGCTGCTTGTTGGGCCATCATTTCGCGCATTTGATCGATGCTGGCTTGTTGACTTTCCCGCATTGTCAACATGATATTGGCCATATCGCCCGAGTTATTTGTCGGCTCGGGTTTTTCTGACTTTTTCGGCGGCTCGACGGCGAAGCTACGTTTTGCTTTCCAACGATTGTTGGCCCGGACGTGGACAACAAAATTACCACCGTCGTAATCGTCCCGTAGACGTTCCTGTATTTCGGCGAAGTCGTAATCGTCCGCCGTACACGAGAACAGAAAAGCATTTTTTCTGCCATTGGTCGCTTCACGGTAAATGTTAATTTTAGCCTCTTTCGAGTCGCCTATCTCAGATAGTAGGCCGCTCAAATCCGCCGTGTTTTCATTTTCGTCGAGCGCGTCGCGTATCTGTTCGAGCGCTTCGTCGTCTAGCTCAACGACTTTTTCGCTGGTTGTTTCGACCATTTTCCTGCCTTCCCTTGTTAATTTACTTGTGGATTTGCTTTGTAATCCCTTGGCGCGACCTTGGGGAATGCTTGCTGCCCCCTTCGCCGCGCCGTTGGATTTTAACCGGCTGAGGGGTCGAATACAAGCTCGACGAACTCGCCGCAGTGGTTGTTACCATCAACCGCCGGGCTAACTGTCATTAGACTGATGCCTTGCTGAGTGGGTATGGGGAAGGGCATTGGCGGGTAGCGGCGGCACTCGCCTTGATTTTCCGCTAGGTTTTCGGGGTTCACTTTGCGTGCGTAGTACTTACAATTTGCGCATTTCATAGAATCACCTTTTAAAAGATATTAAAAAGGGGCGATGAAGCCCCTTTCGTCTACTGCCTTTTGTTTAACGCTTAACTCGCGGCTTTTTTCCGGGTTGAAGGCTTCGCTTTTTCGGCTTCGACTTCGGCGTCGGCGTCGGCTTCGACCTCTTCCCCGATCAGCGGTAGCGCGTGCGCGTCATTGACCAGCGCCATTAAAGAGTCTAGCGGCGTTTCTTCTTTCGTTTCGAGCAAGGGAACCGCGCTAAATTCATAACCTACGGGCGAATCAGAGGGTTCAAGGGTAATGTCGAAACCGAACTCTACGCCGTTATTTTCTGAGTCCATTACCGCGCTCTCAATAAGGTCGCCAGCGATACCGGGAAGGATGCAGGCAGGGGAACGGAAAGACTCGCCCGTTAGTAAATTTGTAGCGCTGAAATCGCCCTTAAATTTAACCCACGACCCATAATCACCTTCGCCAGTTGACAAACCGCGAGCGATGCCGACAACACGCATAACGGGCGTGGTTTCTGTCAAATCGTGCGCGATGCTCTTAATTTTACCGAGTACGGTTTTTGGTGTGATTTTCTTGATTAATTTTGACATGATTTTATATCCCTTGCTTTTGTTCAGTTATTCGCCCCGTTATTGGCGCGAGTTGGAATAGTAAGCACTTTCACTCAATCTTGCAACACTTTTTTAGTCATTTTTATTGCTCTGTTCGTAAAGCGCGGGCCTTTGTGCATTGAAAAAGTGGGAAATTCTGGTTTATAAGTAACTTCGCCACCTTTTGCCACCTTTATAATCTCTTTCGCTTCGAGCCTAACGCCTTTGCTCGCGGTTTTGTAGCCTTCTTTGTCAGCATATTTGAAAGCGTATAATTTTTTGCCAGCGATAGCGCCCCCGGTGAAGTTGCCCTCAACGTCCCATTGTCCCAGCTCTTTACCGATACCGTTTGGGAGGTCGCCAATTTTGCGACAGGTGATAGAATCGGTGTCACAATAAGCGACACCTTCGCAGGCGTTCATAGATTCCCACATATAGGCCCGCACGTAGCCGGTTATACTAGCCGCCGTGGCGATGTTATAAAACTGTTTCTCATAGTCCTCTAGCCCTTCGCTAACTAGAGCGTTACTACCCACGACGCCGGAAAACTCCCACATTTTATCGTGGGCTTCGTCGTGGTATACGCCGGTTTCATCTAGTAGACCCGGCTCTATTATCATATAATTATTGTATTGGTCGGGGTTGCTGGCGAACTTACCATAAAGCCCGTTCATCATTAGCTTTGATAATATATTCCCGAGTGTGTCGCTTAATTCTTTTGCGGTCAAACGCTCTTTGTAAAACTTTAAAATATAATCTTTAAAATCTATCAGCTCGTCGAATATAAAGCCTTTTATTATTTTATAGCCGGTAATGTGGCCCGTTTTAATGGCGCTTAATAGTTCCCAGCCGGTACACTTAAACTCGCGTATTATTTTATCGGCGGGAAAGAATAAGTCTCCCGTTTTTGAGCGGTAAGGTAACGCACCCACCGACACGCACCGGACGGTAATTAACGTCGGGCCTTTTTCATGCTCGGAAAGGGCTATCCATTGTTTATGGTTTACTTCTATATATTCAGTGCTGAATGGATGCTCTGACAGCATCGCGTAGGGATAGGCGCTATTAATGTCTACAAGCTGTAAATCTTCGTCGATGATGCCAGTCTCGAAGGCTTCGCAACGTCCCCCGTAATAGTAGTCGCTCAGGGCTTCGTAGAGTTCACCTTTGAAGTCAGACGGCGGTTCGCGCTCACTTATCATTTGCCATTGTTTAAAAGCTGTTCCGGCCACGGTTAAGTTCAGGCCGAAGCGATCTATAAAGCCGGTCACGTAATTAAATAAATTAACACAATCCGAGTAGAGGTAGGTTTCAATTTGCTTTTTATTGTGGGGCTTTTCGCGCTCGCCCTTTTCCATTAATTTATAGTTGAATTCATCCTTGCTAAAAGCGCTTAATGCGGTCGGTAATATGTTTATACTGTCCCGGAATTCGCATTCACCGATTGTGAATTTTGAAAGACGACCGCTGATGACCATGACTTCACTGAACGGCTCGATATAGTCGAATAAAAAGTGGTAGTCGAATTTTCCGCCGTTGTGGGCGTAGATTATTTCGTCCCGTGGATAAAGGAACATCATTAAATCGTTAGTGCTGTAAAATTGCTCATAGGTTTCGCCGTCGTAATAACCCCATATAAAAGGGGCAGGTACGCGGCCATGTTTTGCGGGGTCAGTTTCCGCGTCGATGACTGCTATTTTGCGCACGGTTAAAAGTTTAGACTGGCCGTGAACGCCAACTGCTGCACGTTCTCAAATGTCGTGATGAACTTCTTTACTTTCGCTTTGTTGAGGTCGTCGCGGTTATATTTTATTATAAGGTCGTCCGCTCTACCCTCAATACCGATTAGCAGGTTGGCACTACCGGCGGCTGTCGTTTCGTAGACATATTTTATGTCTAATAAGTTAAGCGTCCATTGACCTGTCCGCTCTATGGCTAGGGTATATGTTATTTTCGGGTGCTTGTTTGGGTGCTGATCCATTTTTTAAATTCCTTGTATTTAAAGTGGGATTATTTTTTAAGTTTTAAATTTATTGCTAACCTTTCTGCTATCAAGTCTGAAATTATTTTATTCTGATCTGCTATTTTGTCGTGTCTATTTTCTATTAAGAAGTCTCTTATAAATGGCGGAATTTGCTGTTTATCGTTTGAGCCTTTAACAACAGAGCGCAATTCTAGTAGCGGTTCGGGGTCGCTCGCCGTCTTTAGCCGTTCTGTTATATCACGGTTAACTATTGTCCTGATATGCGGGGTCATGCGCTTGTGTTTATTTATTTTACTGATTGTTTTCTCAATAACTTTTATTTGCCGATTGGCCTTTTTTATTTTGGTTTTGTAGACTTTCTTTTTATCGGTAAATCTTCGCTCGGATTGTCTATAATCACGGGCCGCTTGCCATGTCGGGAACCTGTACCCGATAAGGCCGAAAAACCAGTTACCGTAAAATTTCGAGCTTTTATCGCTGGGGTCGAAGCTATCCGAGCCATAACGCTCAATCATTTTTTCCACTTCTTTTAAAATGTTTTCTTCGCTTAATATCTTAGGCAAGCCGCGCCCGTATTCGTGCTCGCCCGCTATTATATTGTAATGACTATAATCGGTTTCTTTAAGTATTTTTTCAGCGGCGCTATAGGGGTCGTTTATAAAATCTTCCTTTGTGATGCCGAAGTTTTCGCGTAGTAGATAGGTACGCTCGCTAGAATGGTCTTTTACCTTTACCGATAATTTACCGCTTTTACTAATTTTTATCTTAGGGGTTATCGGCTTTAGCGTGTCGGTTTCGTGGTCGTACTTTGGCGGAACGGGAATAAAGGCAACTTTTAAATTTTTAAATCTTTCGAGGCCGCGAGACTTAAGCGCGATTTTTAAGTTCTTTTTATTGCGGGGTCGGTATATATGGACTGACTCCGCCGTCGCCTGAGCGTACATGTCGTTATAGCGGGTAATCTGCCTTTTCTGGGAGGGTGTCCAATCGTGGGCTTTTCTTATGTCGAAGCCGTCCGAGGCCAAAAAGCCGGAGACATGCGGGCGCATACGCTTTACGGCGTTGGTATATTCTGATAGATACTTTTTACGACTCATTATAGGTACTCATGGCCCGACCCGGTAAGCGAGAATAACAGTAAATTAATTTCCAGACAAGGTTGACAACGGGCTGACACTTCTTTACTGTTCACCCATGGCGCGCCCGACCCGTTCGCCTATTGAAGCCCTAGCGTGTAATGTCCTTGTCATTATGCGCTGGGGCTTTTTCTATTACGTCACCCTTTCACCTTCTGGGATTGGCGCGACTAAGGGCATATCCGGCCCTATAAAATATAATTTTGCGTCCTGAGCGTGTTTGTAGGTCTTGCCTTTGTAGTTTGAGCGTAGGAAAGCATGATAATCAGTGTGTGATATAGTCGTGTAGACTTTCTTTTTACCTTTGCAGGTGTAGAAAGTCGAGTGGTTGTAGAATACGTCAATGCTCATGGTTTTTTTTTTTAATCCTTGTTAGAGTCGCTGCTGAATTAAAGTATTAGTTACTTATACATTTATATTGCCGTGCTTCACTCCACGTGCAAACTACGTAAGTATTCCCTGCTGGCTCCATTAAAGTACCGTCCAGACATATATGACACTTCGGCTGGTAACTAGCTAGAAGGTGAGCGCCGCCAGCGTCGCACTTGGGGCACATAACTCGTACTCTGATCCCTTCCGGTTGTTCGCTATAATTAGCGAATCTTGCGCCTGACAAAATGTTCTCCGTTTTGCTCATCTTTCCAATCCGTTTAAATTGTAGAATAATTGTAACACGTTTTAGGGCAAAAAGTGTGATTAGTTTCGCACTATAAAAGTGGGGCTAAAAATCGAGCTTTTAAAAGTGTTGTTTTTGTTTGTCAGAATGTTACAATGAGTCACACACAAGGGAAAGAGGAAATAAAATGTACGAAGAAAATGAGACTCAAGAATATACTTATAACTCTGAAAAAGGCTGCTATGAGTTGGTAATTATCATGTCACCATCTAACGAGGACGATTAACCCTACCCCACACAATTACGATTGTGCTAGCGCTAACACTACCGCTAGCACAATCGCTAGCACAATCGCTAGCAATTTTGATGCCGTTAGTGTTGGTGCTTGTGTTATCTTCTGCTTTATCCTGATTGTTTCCCTGTAAGTCTTGACGGCTTGGCCGTTGTCCTGTATGTGAATTCTAGTGTTTTGTGACCGGAAAGGGTGTCATCGACATGCTGCTC
>Ga0209345_10003082_pt1 | contig 17496 bp, 14 predicted proteins | sample Cruoilmetagenom7_FD_187294 | JGI IMG/M metagenome (GOLD analysis project Ga0209345, IMG submission 187294) | Oil polluted marine microbial communities from Coal Oil Point, Santa Barbara, California, USA - Sample 7 (SPAdes) (version 2) | ecosystem: Environmental > Aquatic > Marine > Oil seeps ...
TACGAGCATAGTAAATTTTGCTAATTTGAAAAGATCATAATTTGAACGCCCAACTGTTCGGTGTTGCTCATTCACTTCTACGGTTCCGAATTTTTCTGTTCCCCACCTTAAGAGTGAGTCAATGATCACGTTTGGGCTATCAAATTGGTCAAATGCGGTTCGTAATTCTTTCTTAAAAGCACGAAATGCACTGATATATTTAATTCCTTCAACCCCTAATATTTTTCCCAAGAACCTTTTGGTAAATCTTGATGAAAAATTACGCCACGAAGAATGAACAAGTTTTTTAGGAATGCCGTAGACGACATCATATCCTTCATTTAATCTTTGAACTAATTTATGAATTTCCTCCGGGGGATGCTGGAGGTCATCATCCATAGTGATGATCACATCATGTTGGGCTAAGCGGATGCCGCATAAGAGCGCGTTATGCTGTCCATAGTTTCGTCGAAGATTTACTCCACGCACCTGCTTATTCTCATCAGACAATTTTTGAATAGAGTCCCAGCTTTTATCCTGGCTGCCATCATTGATGAGCAAGATTTCATAATTTGAGCAAATACTCTTGAGAGCCTCTATTAATCGAGCAACTAATTTGGGAAGGATAGATTCGCTGTTATAAACAGGTATGACAACAGATATATTAGGATTCATTTATTTGTCCATTTCTAAAAGCAATTGTACGATAAAATGATCTCCGAAAGTTCTGTGCGATAGGGGTATTTTGGGTCATTTATGATCCTTTGAAGGGTATAGCACATCCCATCAGAATAATCATCTTCAGCTGATAGAATATTTTCAATAATCCATTTTGATTTTTCCCAATTTGCTTCCCAAAGATAGCCTTCAAGAAAAGGCAGCCATTCTGATGCAATTCTCGGGAATTGATTGTTATTTATTGCAGTATCTCCTAAGTGCGTAACTTCCTCATATTCACCAAATTGGCGGGCTAGATCGGCTTTTTCAAAGTAGTAGCACCATGTTTCGGTGGATTGATACCCGAAAAGGCTATCAAATGGAGTATGAGCGGGATGCGCAGCTATACGGTCAATTTTTGAAAAAGGGATCTCGTCTGCCTGTCTGAGTGATAAATTGGGATTGGTAATGGAGTTTGAATATTTACTGTCCAACACCATTAAGCAGCCTGGGGGTTGAAAATGGAAAGCGATTATGTCATTAGTGTTACCGCTGAAATGAAATGAACGGTAAGGTCGATTGAACTCCTGGTTATTAATGTTTTCTTCAAACCAAACATCATGCCTTACACTTACATCGGTATAGTAAACGAGGTGGGAAAGTTGATTTGTGAAGTTATCGTTTGAATACATCAAGTTCACAGGAGAAGTAAGCGAATTATCGCTGTAATATGTTAATCCTACACCAGAAGCGATGAGCATTGTATTTTCTTCTAATGATGGTACTCGCCAGGATAACTGCCAAATGAAATTTTCTAAGGTCTCCCAAGCTCTTTTATATGACATCGCGGTTTGAAAATGACTGCCGATAGAAAAACTAATCAGTAGTGATAGAAGTAGTAATTGGACGGTTTTTGTTTTTCTGAAAATACCTAATAAACCTCCAGCCAGAAGGGCAATTGATGGTATGAAAGCAATGGTCATCCGATCCCATGCGAATACAATTTTAAGGGGCAGGTCGAGTGCCCATACAATCGAACCCGATAAAAGGAATAGTAAGAAACTACTTGTCAGCATTTCAATAATCGTTTTTCTTGCGTCTTTGGGATTGTTTGGATCGCTTTGTCTTCTCATCCAGTAGTGGAACACACCCACCGAAGCAAGAAAAGTGAAAATCATCAATGCCCAAAGAAGATAAGTGGCGGAAACGCCAAAATTACCTATTGAATAAAAATGGAATGAACGAACCCAGGCGCCAAAGGAAACTGTAATGAAATCTTTGGGAATCCGAGTAACTAGAGATTGCAGCGCTAACGCTGGATTTTCAATAAAGGATGAAAATAGTGTAGGTTTGTAGGTTGGAAATTTAAAAATAAACACACGCCAGATAACAAAGGCTGTGAAAACTAACAGATAGGGAACCCAAATCCGCAGGATTTGAGCTGCTCGTTCCTTGTTGTTTTGTTGGGGCTTTTTTTCTTTAAGGATCTTCCAAATGATGAAAGGCCGTATCATTTCCAGGGTTGCAAAGTTTTCGATTGAAAACATACCAATTGAAAGAAGGATGCTGATGCTCGTTAAAAGGAAATTACGCTTTTTTCTTGATACGTTTAAAATCATTAAATATATGGATAGCAGGAGGAACGCAAAGACACTGAGGTGATGATTATAGATCAAAGCAATTGGCTGCTGGAGGAAACCAGGATAAATTGCAAAAATTGATGCCGCAACCAGGTTGATTCCTTTATTTTCTTTCCAGATAAGTTGTATGATTTCGAAAAAGAGAATCGCGCAAATCAACCGTAAAAACAATGCCAAAACATGGTAACCGATTGGATTGAATCCAAATAAAAAAGTTGTCGCAGAAAAAATCCATGCGGAAAATGGCCTATCTGATGCAACATACTCCGGGAAACCATTCGGTCCAAAAGCAGCATATTGATATAAATAGGGAAGGTCGTCCCAGTAAAAACCCAGTTTGGGAATTAGAATTCCAAAACACAATACAATGAGTAAGAATAACCACCCATAAACAGAGAACTTACCTGCTAAAAGTTTGGTAAGTGAATGTTTCAAATTGCTCAAAATCTTAGTATTCACATTCATACTCCATATGTTCAATATTATTTTTCGCCAACTCTTTTTCTAAGGAAGGTTCAGTCTGTCTATCAATCCTGTTCCAAAGTGACTGTAACATTTGTACATATTGAGGGGATTGACTGCATATTGATCTTGATAACGCAATCGCACTATCCCAATCATTATTATGAGCATATCCCTCAATAAATGGAAACCACTCCCGATTATCTCGTGGAAATAGTTCTCGATCTCTGACTTCAGCGCTTATCTCTTTCAATTCGTACCAATCCTTAAATTGACGGGCAAGGTCTGCTTTTTCAAAATAATAACACCAATCAGGTTGAGGTACTTTCCCAAAAATATTTTTCACCTGTTTTTGGTCGATTTGCTTCCCACTCTTTGATATCAAACTAGTATTGGAGAGAAATAACGCATCTTTGGAAAGAGAATTAATATTGGGATTATATATATCAATTTCTGGATCAAGCACTTTGAAACAGGATGGATATTGAAAATCAACCACGAGCGATTGGGATGTGTTTCCCTGAAATAACTCGTAATATCTTCGGCCGGCAAGAGATAAATCAGGTTCAATCGTTGGCAACAGCACAGTGCCAACCCTTTCGGGTAAGTAGAATTGGAAGAGCGGGATTTTCAGTTCTTCGATTGAAGAATAATGCAAATTAAGAGCCATGCTAATCTCATCGCTGTTCTCATAATCAAAATCTAACATATTCGAAAAAATAGTAGTGTTTTCTTGTAAGGATGGAATTCTCCATTTGAACTGCCAAATATAGTTCATTTGCTTATCCCAATCATGCCGGAATGAATTTGCGATCATGATCTGATTGCCTACGCCAACAGCGATCATGAAAGAAGCCAGAAGAACTGCAGATAGAGATCTGTTTCCTAGAAGGATCAGTTTGGCCATCAAAATACTTGCCCCGAGCATAAACGGGATCGTCCATCGGCTGAACGCGTAATGTTCGCCGATAGGCAGTTTCGCGATCCAGAAAGGAATGCCTGCAGCGATTATTGCTATCAACGAAAATATGATTATTAAGAGATAGTTATCTCTTGTTTTTTCCTTAAAAGACTTTAGATTTCTGAAAAAAAAGAAACATAGTGATGCGACAATTGAACAAAGGAATAGAGTAAGGATTAAGGCCATCGTACTCTGTTCTGCTAATAAATGATGGGGGTAGAGTGCGTAAATCCATGCGCCGATGCTTACGTTCCATACATCAACGATTAAATTCATCAAGAAACTAAAAATCTTGGAGGGTGAAATAGCTGATAGTTGCTGGCTAATATTAAATTTGTACGTTGTCTCACCTGGTTGTTGGAAAAACCTCCAACCTATAATTGGGAGATATAGTATGAGGTAAGGAAGGGACTTGCGGAGAAATACTTGACGCATATCTTGAATTTGTTCTTTAAAAAGATAGAGCCATATGATCACATACCGCAGAATCTCTAGGGAAAAAAAATATTCTGTTGTAATTAAATTGATACAAGATAATAAGAGCGATGTGATGATTAGAAGAGTTCGATTCTTTTCCCTCTTTAAAGCCTTTAAAGTAAATAAAAGTGAAAGAAGGAAAAATGAGAACAATAAGAACAAGATACCGAATATCATTGATGCGAATTGTGCCTGGAAAGCAGGGTATACAATGCAGAGCAAGCTGGTAACGATTGCTAAAGGTTGATCATTTGGCCAAATCTCTTTTACAAGCCAGAACAAGCAAAGTGCATGGAACCATCGGGAGAGGACACTAAATAGAGACCACAAGTAAGAATTTGAACCAAATATATTTAATAAGGGTGTATAGATATAAGCGAGGAAAGGACGATTACCTTCAAAAAACAGGGTTACATCATTAGCGCGGTGATAGAACCATAAAATTGGGTATTCGTCATGGAAAAATTTCATCCATGAGGATAGCAGACCATACGAAAAGATACTAATAAAAAGCAGGAATGCCGGAAAAGTGAATTTGTTCTGCGCAATTACTTTGATTTTCTCTTTCATTGAATTATCCAACGAACAATTAAAAATAAGAAATTCACAAGCTACTTGCCCTTCAATGATAGCAAGTGTGTTCTCTTTCTATTAATCTTTCGATGTACTCTCATCGATGATTTTCCGTAAACCAAAATGCAAATGAAAAGTAGGAAAACAGGAAAAACATAGTGGTACGATTAGTAAAATTCATAAGATTCATTTTTATTATTCTCGTGCGAGGTTTAATAAATAATCACCGTACGGATTGTTTTTCAGTTCATTTGCAAGTTTTATCAGCTGCCTTTTATCAATGAATCCAGTCCGATAAGCGATCTCTTCAGGGCAAGAGATCATCAGCCCTTGGCGCTCTTCAACAGCCTGCACAAAATTCGATGCTTGCAAAAGAGATTCGTGTGTACCAGCATCCAACCAGGCGATACCCCGCCCGAGTACATTTACTTTTAGAGAGCCATCCAATAAATATTTTTTATTGAGATCAGTGATTTCTAGTTCTCCCCGCTTAGATGGTTTGAGCTGCTGCGCGAATTTGTAAACACGCTTGTCATAAAAATAAATACCAGGTACAGCCAAATTAGATTTGGGGTGTGATGGTTTTTCTACAATATTTACTGCATTCAGCTGCTTATCAATTTCAACAATGCCGAATTGTTGGGGTTTTTTTACTGGATAGGCAAAGATTATTGCTCCGTGCTTTAATTTTGCTGCGGATTGTAAGATATTAATCAAACCCCTTCCGTAGAAAATATTATCACCTAAAGTCATCGCAACTGAAGAATCAGCGATGAATTCCTTTCCGATTAAAAATGCGTCGGCCAAACCCCTCGGCTGCTCCTGAACAGCATATGTGAAATCTAAACCCCATTTTTTCCCATCCCCAAGTACATTCTTGAAGGAAGGGATTTGCTCGGAAGAAGAGATGATCAGAATATCTCTGATCCCGGCAAACATTAACATTGATAAAGGATAATAAATCATGGGTTTATCATAGACAGGCAGAAGTTGCTTGTTGACACTGATTGTTATGGGGTAAAGACGGGTGCCTTTACCTCCAGCTAGAATAATCCCTTTCATTTATCTTTCTCTCCTCTACTCTCATAGTTTTGTGTGAGCCAATTTTTATGGGTTTCTTTTTCCAAGGTAGTTTTTATCCAATCATTGTTATCTAAATACCATCTTATGGTTTTGTGGAGGCCAGATTCAATAGATTCTTTTGGCTGCCACCCCAATTCTTGCCTAATCTTGGCAGTGTTCATTGCATACCTCCGGTCATGGCCCAGCCGATCCTTAACAAATTCAATAAGGTTTGCATGAGGGACAAACTTTGATCCTGGGAGAAAGTCATCCAGTATTTTGCAGATCATTTGGACAACTTCCAGATTTGCGGGTTGATTGTTACCTCCAATATTGTAAGATTCTCCCGGAGTACCCTGTTGAAGCACGGTATACAATGCTTCGCAATGGTCTTGAACATACAACCAATCCCGGATTTGTTTTCCATCCCCATAAATTGGCAACGGTTTACCATTTACTGCATTTGAAATAACCAATGGAATTAGTTTCTCAGGGTATTGATAGCCACCATAATTATTCGAGCAATTAGTAATAATAGCGGGAAAATCATACGTGTGGAAATAAGAACGAACTAAATGATCGCTGGATGCTTTTGAGGCAGCATATGGAGAGTTTGGTGCATAGGGTGTGTTTTCCGTGAAAGCGGGTTCTTCTATTTCTAAGCTTCCAAAAACCTCATCAGTTGAAATATGTAAGAAGCGGAAAGAGGCCTTGCTTTGAGGATCAAACTCCGTCCAGTATTTTTTTGCATGCAAAAGAAGATTTGCTGTTCCGAGAATATTTGTTTGAATAAATAACAACGGATCAGTGATGGACCTGTCAACGTGTGATTCTGCTGCGAAGTGGATGATGTTGTCTATTGGTGTCGTTTGAAAAATGTCATCTAATAATTGAGGATTGTTGATGTTTCCATGAATAAACTTATATCGCGAGTCCAATTCTAAACCGGAGAGATTTGCGGGATTTCCCGCATATGTAAGCGCGTCCAGATTAGTAATATGAATGTCAGTTGTATTACTCAGGGTATAGTGAATAAAGTTTGATCCAATAAATCCTGCTCCACCTGTAACTAGAAAATGCTTCATAAATTATTTCTCCAACCAAATGGAATTATAGCGTATCCTTTTTCAGTGCATACTTTTTGTATTTCCCTTAAAATATTGTATAATTTTAGAAACTCTAAAATAGAGAAAAATATTACGCCAATTTTTGCTTACGGAAATTGTCTAATGACTGCTTTTTACAGCAGCTGGGATTACATAAGAATTATTAACGAAACTTAGGGACCTTTATATTTGGTCAGAAATAGATGTACACCTAATTAATAATTCTGTCGAAAACAGAAAAAGTATAATTTAAGTTGTTAGACCAACAAACCGTAGCCAAAATAATAGGTGAGGTTTGTATTATGGAAAAGACAATTACAGGGCTTGAACTTCAAAACAAAAATCCAAATAGACTCAATGTCTATTTAAATAATGAATTTGCTTTTGGAATCAGCCGTTTTGTAGGAGCGTTGCTCAAGCAAGGTGAAAAATTAGACGAATTGTCTATAAACCAATTATTAGAAAAAGATACTAGGGAGAAGGCTTATCAGAAAGCACTTCGATTTATAAATTACCAGCCCCGCTCTGTCCATGAAGTAAAGGAGAAATTAGAGGAATTGGGAATTGGCGAATCAGTCATTGATGATGTTGTGGATGAACTGATCATAAAAAATTATTTAAATGACTGTGAATATGCGGAAAACTGGATAGTATCTCGAGTTCGATCAAAACCGCGCAGTCAGGGGATGCTTCGATTTGAGTTGCGAAAGAAGCTTATCCTTGAGAGCATTATCGAAGAAGCTTTAAAATCGGCTCCTGGAAATGAAGAGCTTGCACTCAGATTGGGAAAGAAATATTTACGCCGATTTGCTTCTTTAGATGAAAAAGAATTTGCAAAGAAAATGACCGGTGTGCTTGCCCGCCGGGCATTTCCTTTTTCAGTTATAGAAACAGCATTGATAGAGTTAAAAAATATTCGTAATGAATCGATATAGATAAAGAGGAAAAAATGAAACTTGGTGCATCGACAATAATAATAGGAACAGTTGTGGTATTCGTTCTGTCTTTCATTGGGGCACAAATAATTTCCCGTATTTTGGGAAAATCTGTCCGGATGAAGGCAGATGCAATGTTACAAGAATCAAAAGAAAAAGGGAAGAATATAGAGTTTGAAGCAAAAGATAATGCCATTAAGATAAAACAACAGGCAGAGGGGGAGATAAGCCGGCGAAGGAATGAGCTCTCAAAGGAAGAGGATCGACTCCAAAAAAGAAGGGAAAACCTTGATAATCGACTAGAAAGGTTGGAACAGCAGGAATTGCAGGTGAACCGCCGTCAGAGTTCTGTAGATAAACGCTTCAATGAGGTGGAGAAAACCTACGATGAACAAATGCAAAAATTGCAGGAAATATCCCGAATGACGGATGAGGAAGCCAGGGAAGTTTTGCTTACGGAAGTTGAAAAGGAGGCGCGTTCGGATATGGCACGTATCATGCGTCAAATTGAATCTGAAGCCAAGCGGGAGGGGGAAAAGCGGGCGAGAGAATTGATAACGGAATCTATCCAGCGGGTTGCTTCTGATCAGGTTGCCCACGTGACCACTTCAAGAGTATCATTACCCAATGAAGAGATGAAAGGCCGCATTGTTGGTCGCAATGGACGCAATATTCGAGCGTTTGAGCAGGCGGCAGGTGTTGATATTATTGTTGATGATACACCTGAAGCTGTTACAGTTTCCTGCTTTGATCCAACCAGGCGAGAAATAGCGAGGAGGGCACTTACCCAACTTATTTCTGATGGCCGCATTCATCCGGCTCATATTGAAAAAGTATTGGCAAATGAGGAAAAGGAAGTATTAAAGATCATTGAAGAGGCTGGTGAACAAGCGGCCTTTGATGCAGGCGTTACTGGTTTATCAAGTGAAGTGTTGAATATGATGGGAAGATTAAAATTCCGCACTTCTTTTGGTCAAAATCAGCTGACCCATGCTGTTGAATCATCCATGATTGCCGCAATGATCGCAGCGGAAGTTGGTGCGGATATTGAAGTGGCAAAAGTGGCTGGTTTTTTACATGATATTGGAAAGGCAATGGATCATAATACGGAAGGAACACATGCGCTGATAGGAGCAAAGTTCTGCAAGCGGCACCGTGTAAATCAGGCTGTCGTTAATGCCATTGAGTCCCACCATCATGAATCTGAGCAGGAATCGATCGAAGCGGTGATTGTCGAAGCTGCGGATGCTATCTCTGGTGCAAGACCGGGCGCACGGCGGGAAAACCTTGAACAATATATAAAACGACTGCGGGCGCTGGAAGAAATGGCACAATCATATAAGGGTGTCAGCCAGGCATACGCAATACAAGCTGGCCGTGAAGTGCGGATTATTGTCAAGCCAGAGGAAATTGATGATCTGGAATCAGCCAGAATAGCACGTGACCTCGCGAAGAACATTGAGGAGACCATGCAATATCCTGGGCAGATAAAAGTTATGGTAATCAGAGAGACACGATCGATCGAATTCGCAAAATAGGATTTCAAAAAATGAAAAGCGGAGGTGTAACCTCCGCTTTTTTATAAAAAAGGATTGTTGTTCTTCTCTTCTCCCACTGTTGTAAATTGTCCGTGACCTGGATAAAGTCGTGTTTCATCGGGCAGGGAGAGAATTTTCTGTGAAATGCTTTTCATCAAAATGGGGGTATTACTAATCGCCAGATCTGTCCTCCCGATCCCATGGTAGAAGATGAGGTCACCGCAGAATGCAATATCATCCTTTGCGTTATAGAATGTTACATGCCCCGGCGTATGCCCGGGAGTATGGAGAACCGTGAATTCAGTAGTACCAATTTTAAGTATATCGTTATCTGAAAGCATCTTTTTAGGAAGAGGACCTGGGTCAAAATCAAAGCCAAAATCTCGCGCGCTGCCGCCTGTCTTCCAAAGGTTAGCAGCATTTTTATGGATAGCTGCTTGAATATCTCTTCCAGCATACCGTTCTAAGAACCAACGAACTCCTCCGATGTGATCAAAATGCGCATGCGTTAACCAAATTTCATTAAGATATAAATTATTCTTATCTATGTGTTGGACGATTTTCTTGCTAGGGACTGCGGGATCTATCAGAACTGCATCTTTGCTTATTTTATCCGAGAGTAGATAGGTGTTGTTATCAATGGGACCCAGAACAAAAGTATCAATCATCAATGCCATATACCACCTGTATTATTGTTTTGAATATTTTCGCATGAAATTTAGAGAAGCGTTAAAAACAATTTCCCGCTCGATATCTTCTGTGATAACGTGACCGCTATTTTCCAGAGTAACTAATTCAAAATGGTTTGAGGGAATTTTATTGCGGTAATTTTCTGCGTGTGACGGTGGGACCGTCTTGTCATTCTTTGAATTGATTAAAAGAACGGGAATATGAATTTGATCAAGATCGCTATGTAATATGGAAACAAGTTCATTTAACTCTGCAATCGAACGCGTTGGGTACGCGGTGTAATCAACGTGGTCTTTAGTTGTTTTTTGATCTATAGTGTCACTCTGCTCCTTTTTAACAAATGGCATATAAAGACTGATCTGTTTTGCGAACTTGACACGCCAATCATTTGAAATTATATATGGAGCAGACATCGCGATTACTCCATCGATCGTATATCGGGATGCAGCCATAAGCGCGAGAATTCCCCCCATGGATAAGCCTGCAACGAAAATGTTGTCGCAGAAATCGGATAATAAATTAATACCATCTTCAACGGAGGTGAGCCAATCACTCCATCTTGTGCGTACCATATCTGATATTTGAGTGGCATGTCCTGCGAGACGAATTCCGATGACTGTAACTCCATTTCCATTAAGGTAATCTCCCATCAGTCGCATTTCTTTTGGGGTACCGGTAAATCCATGCACCAGGACACATCCGGTTTTTCCTCCGGGGAAAAAGAAAGGTTCTGCAGTAGGAATTGTCAATTTGTCCATGGGTTTCCTTAGTTATAAGATTCTTAGCTCTCGATCGAGAGATGTAAGCGTAATCAATCCATCATCGGAGGCAACTATATCATCTTCTATGCGTACGCCGCCTTTGCCAGAGAGATAAATACCAGGTTCAATTGTAAAAGTCATGCCCGATTTTATTTCAGTGGGGTTTTCTGCGGTGATATATGGTTCTTCGTGGGCTTCAAGCCCGATACCATGGCCTGTCCTGTGTGTGAAGAAGTCACCGTAACCTGCCTCCTGTATAACGTCTCTAGCAGCGAAATCTATTTTCTCGGAAATGAAGTTCGAAGGTGATATTCTACGCGCTGTCTCATTTGCTTTCTTAACAGTTCCATATATTGTCATCAGTTCATCATCCACACTGCCTAAAGCGAATGTGCGGGTGATATCTGAAATGTATCCATCTTTTCGTGCACCCCAATCAACCACAATAAGATCACCTTCCCGTAGTTTTCGACTGCCTGGAACTGCATGCGGATTAGAACTATTTGGCCCGGAAGCAATAATTGGAGCAAAGGGGAGTTCTGGTTCTGAACCATTTCTTAATAGATTGATCACTAATTCATTTACGACCTCTTGCTCAGTAGTTCCAGCCTTAATAAACGGGATTGTGTTTTCCAACGCGTTTTGGGCAATTTGTATCGCTTGGCGAATTGAACTGATCTCTTCATTATCCTTGATCATACGCAGGTTTCTGAAAATATGTGCGGCAGAAGTAAATCGGATTTTTGAAGAAGCGAGCTGCAGGAGATTGATTTCAAGAAAACGCATTGCTGTTGGTTCCACACCAATCATCGATTGGTATCCTTTGAAATATCGTAAGGCTTTCTTAAAAATATTTCTCCAGGTAGATGGATTTTCAGGGTACGCAAATAGTGTGATATCGAAAGCAGCGTTATTTACTTTCTCGTATTCAAATTCAGGGAAAATGAAGGCAGGTGCTTTACCTTTCCCAACTAAAAGGATTGTGGGTCTTTCGGATACATGAAAATGTAATCCTGTAAAATAAGTAAGACTTTGGCTTGCATTTATTGCAATTAAATCAATATGACTATTATCAAGCTGCTGAATAAGCTTTTCAATTCTTTTTTTATGCATAGACTCTCTGGAGTTCATAAAAACAGTTTATAAGTATTGTTTACGTATACTTTGTATTGCCGCAACCATGTTTATGAAGGATGGTTCAATTTCATCCCATCGCCGCAGTTTATAACCGTATTTTAGATTTATTTCTAATTGACATCCTAAGTTTCCGGTACGTATCATCCTAGTCCTTTTTTATCTAAACTCCTTCCGCGTAAATCTTATTTGCGATATCAAAGCCAATCGTAACCAGTTTTTCTTTAATTTTAATAAGGATGGTTTTATTAAAGGGTAAAATTTCTTGTATATCAGCAATATTTCCGGGAAGGATAAAATTTTCTTCCAAAAATCTCATTGTCTCAGGGTCATCTTCCAACCATTCATGGATTCTATTAATTATACAGGCGTCTCCTTTAGTAAAAGAAGTCAATGCCTGCCAATCACTTGAGATTGACTCATGTCCGGGCATAGGGTTGCCATGCGGACAAGCAGATGGATCTTCAAGAGTGACTGCAAGCCGATCTTCCACATCTCTTGAAATGGAATGTTCGAGCTTATCTGCTTCGGCATGAAGCTCTGACCATGGGATATCCAATACCCTCGAAAGCAGCCATTCAGTCAGCATATGACGACGAATTACGGACCGAGCGGCTTCACTACCAGAGGGTGTGAGATGAATATGCTTGCTTCTATCAATTGAAACCCAATTATCCCGAAGCATGCGTTTAAGAGTAACAGTAACCGTAGGAGGGGATACATCCAATAATTCCGCAAGCCGCGCACCGATAACTTTTTCTCCATCTCGGTCTAATGTGTAAATCACACCTAAATAATCTTCAATTGTTGGTGTTGGTTTTTGTTTCATTTTAGTCATATCTTTATTCTATTAGCCATTGCTAATTATACGATTAAGCATTAGGTATAGTTTCGGATATGGATTAATTTAGAATCTTATCTTCTTGTGTTTTACAAAAAAATAAGAGAAATATTTATGGGGAGTATAATTTTCATTTAATATTTTATTATCAGGAGATTTCATGATCTCAATCAGAAATGAAGATGAGATTCGGGGTTTGCGTACTTCCGGAAGAATCGTTGCGGAAACGTTCGCAGTCATAGAAGATATGATACAACCAGGTTCGGTATTGAAAGATATTGACCGTACAGCGGAGGAATACATTTTACAGCAGGGAGCCGAAACTTTATATAAAGGGATTCGACAACGCCCAAGACAATGCCCATTTCCCGGAGTAATTACTACTTCTATCAACCATCAGATCTGCCATGGCATACCGGATGATCGTGTTCTTAAAGAAGGGGATATCATCGGTATTGATATTGGTTTGCGGTATAGGGGTTGGTGTGGCGATGCATGCAAGACTTATACGGTTGGGAAAGTGTCCCCAGAAGTAAGAAGATTGGTTGATACCTCAAAACAGTGTTTATTTAAGGGCATTCATGCCGCGATTGAGGGACGCCATGTTGGAGCGATTGGTGCTGCTATACAATTATTCGCTGAGAGCAAAGGGTATTCTGTAGTCAGAGAATATGGTGGGCATGGAATTGGCCAAAAATTGTGGGAGGAACCATTCGTTCCGCATATTGGACCTGAAAAAAGAGGGCCACGGTTACGAGCAGGAATGGTGATTAATATTGAACCAATGATTAATGTCGGTAAACCAGATACGCGGTTGATGCCGGATGAATGGTCAGTAGAAACAGCAGACAAATCTTTATCTGCTCAATTTGAACATACAATTGTGATTACTGAGAATGGTCCTGATATCCTCTCGATCATTCCATCGTAACAAGGAGAAATAATGAAAAAAACCCCTCGATATATTATGTTTGCCCTGTTGTATTTTTCCCAGGGATCGATAATGGCATATTTTACAGCTTTAAATGCGCTGTACCTGCAATCATTCGGCCTTGACATGGGGAAAGTGGGGATTATCGGTGCGATAGGGTTAATTCCATTTGTGCTAAAAATCTTTTTAGGTATGCTGAGTGATAAAGTTAACTTCTTTGGGCTGGGTTTCCGAAAACCATACATCATTATTGGTCTGGCAATTCAGGCGGCATGTTTGCTTGCAGTACCAATGCTTGACCCGGGCCAGAATTTCATGTCGTATGCCCTTCTGGCATTTGTGATGATGATGGGAATGGCATTGTATGATACTTGCACAGATGGATTGGCACTTGACTCAACCCCTAAAGAGGAGGAGGGAATCATTCAGGGGTTCATGGTAGGCGGACGTGCGGCCGGTATGGTGATCACTTCTGGCCTGCTAGGTTTGGTGGTTCAGTACATCTCATGGCCAGCCGGGTTCATCCTGTTAGCGGTGATCACGCTGCTTCCGTTACCCTTCGTATTGAAAAACAAAGAAGCTGAACGCAGTGCTTACGCACGTTTTGAGTGGGGCGCTTTTAAGAGTTTCATGCAACCGTATGTAATTGCTTTAGGTGTGCTGGGTGCTCTTTATTCAATGATAATCAATGGAGCGAATCAGCTCGTAAATCCATTCCTGACAGATCGATTTTCAATTGATCTGTCAACAGCCGGGTATATTGCCATGATAATGGGATTGGGAACAATGGCGGGTGGATTGATCGGTGGAAGTATTACAGATCGAATCGGGCAGAAGAGGTCAGTGCGGGCAGCAGTTCTTACCTCCTTAATTGGAGTGGGCGCATTACCTTTCATTTCCGCGCAGTGGATGGCCTGGCTTCTTGTATTTATTTTCGGATTTTCGTTTGGTTTCTACGAAACTATATACTTCGCCATTTCCATGCGCATGACTGATGGGAGAATTGCGGCAACTATGTTCTCTATTCTGATGGCTGTAGCGAATATCGGTACGGGAATCGGGTTAGGTTTGACTGGTTTCCTGTCTGATCTAGCGGGTTTTACGATTACCTTTTTCATCTTAGCAGCGCTGAATTTCCTCGCTCTACCTTTGATTGGAGTTATCTTCAAAAAGGACGTTTAAGATTGGGACATTCAACGAAAGAAATAAATGCTGGATTGTTATCAGCATTTATTATTAATTATGAAATGTTGAAGTAATTATATGTAGCAGTAGATATCTGGGCGAAGAGCAGATTAGCCACGTCATAAATCAACTGCGTAGGTTGATACATAAAAACCACAACAATGTAACTGCCATTTGGCGAGAAGACAATTCCCGCGTCGAGATTGGTATGTATTATGCCATCTTCTGCGGTCCATCCGTGCTTATGGGCAAAGTTGGTTCCATCTGGCAGTCCCGCCTGCAGCAGCGCCGCGATTTTGTTCTGCGTGAGGTATGTAACCATCAACTGGCATTCGGATTGCGTGATGTCATCCCCGAAGACTGCAGAAAACGTTCCCCCTCCTGTTTGAGCACACTGGTAGATGTCATCCAGGAGCATTCCCATGTCGGCGGTTGTGGTCTGATTGTACACATCTGGGTCAGTTGTGTAATCAAATCGTTGGTTTGCCTGTGTAGAAAAACGCTGCAGTAGTGGAGCACCATAATAGAAATGCCCTCCAAGAAATGTGTTCTGCAGCCCGATATCTTGCATGTCCTGAGTAATGAATATTGGACCGATGTTGGGATCTAAATAAATCTCCATGAGGCTGTCTGCAGGCGGATTTTCAGATCGGTCCACCATTTGTTTGATCAAATCAGCTGCTGCCTGTGGAGTGGGTTCTCCCAACCTGCGGAATACAGAGGTCATAATCGGAATTTTTATTGTACTTGCTGCAGTAAAGGCAATGCCTGGGTCATAGTTAACTCCCCTTTCATAAGCGAAATTAATCTCCTCTCGTTTTTCCAGGTCCAAGATGAACATCTCGGTTAGACCGTCAAAATTTGACCGATCTATGATCTGCTTGAGAAGCACTTCCAGATTATCTAATGAGGGTCGTGGGGGGGGGACTTCCTCGATGATCAGTGAGGCAGAACGTTCCGAAGCGGATTGAAGTGCCCGTTTAATAATCGGCAGCGATTTTTCAATATCCAATACTAATCCGGGACTACCGACTTGGAAGTTGATTGTACCTGGAATAGGGATTGAGGAAGCGGGGACCTGGTCATAGCGAGACGCGATCTCATCCATCAGGAAATTGCGGATGCGATTTTCATCAATACTTGCTTGCAGTGTCGTGTCGCTGGCATTGAGGGGGCGGTTCCATAAATAATCCCAAAAGGAGGACCAGAAAGGAAGGGTCACACGTTGCTGGTCTGCTGCAGCGATCATAGCAGTGGTATTCAACTCGAAACCAAGCTGGGAAGGTTTCACTTGCATGTACTGGTCGTTATAGATCAGCTCGATAGGTATATTGTAAGCCTGTGTGATTCGCTCTGCAGCTTGCTGCTGATCAAGCCCTCCTACTGCAATTTCTGCGATGCTTGTGCCGGGCGAGAAACCAGCCCGCATTCGGCTGAATCTGGTTAATTGAATAACCAATAGGACCAGCGAGGAAACGATTAAGAAAATCGCAATCCAACGAAGAAGGTTAATTCTGTTTGCTTTCAATTAGTAACTCCAATATCCAAAACGCGCTCAAATTTTACCAGAATCGTTTCTTTTAATTATTACGAAAAATAATTGCGTATACGATATACTTTATTTATGAATGTCAGCAGAGAAAAGCTTGCAGGAGCACTGCAAAAAGTATTTCCATTTAATGACTTAGAAATAAAGCATATTGATCTCCTTTTAGACAATGCTGAAATGGTTTTTTTCCATGCTGAAAAAATGGTCTATTTGGAAGGAACTCCTGCCTCATTTTTTTACATTTTATATCAGGGGCAGCTGGAGATCATGAAAGAGAAACATCATGCATTATGCCAACTTAATAATCTTCGCGAAGGATTTTCCTTTGGTGAGGATGCATTGACAAAGACTCAGAAACGGCGGACGAGTGCCAGGGCGATCACGGATGTGATCCTGATTAAGATTAGCAAAGAAACATTAATACATGTAGGCAAGGAGGACACAGCTTTTGGAAATAATATCGACACTATGATTGGTTCCTATGACCATCTTGTAAGTAAAACAATCAATCTGGGGAAGGATGAAACGGTTTGCTACATAGGGCAGCCGCACCCAATTATTTTTGTACTTAAAATGATCTTAGCACTGCTTGCCGTTTTTGGGCTTAGTATTCTTCTCATAATATTATTCAACAGCAGCCTTCTTGCATACCATGTTCTATTATGGGTAGGAAGTGTGCTTGCTGTTATAGCGCTAGTATGGATAGGATGGCAGTTTCTTGAATGGTCCAATGACCTTTTCTTCTTTACAGATAAACGGATAATTAATAAACAACGCTCTTTGTTCTCTTATGAAATTAAGCAGGAAACCCCAATTTCAGCAATCGAATCTGTGCAAGCCAGAAGGAGCTTTTTTGGCAGAAGACTTGACTTTGGGGACCTGGAGATAAGAACTTTCACTGGTTCAATACGATTGCCGTTCGTTCCGGAGATTGCCTGTGTGCAGCATATTCTCAATTATTTAACAGAACGGCGAAAAGATTTGTGGGAAGAAGAAGAAAAACAAGCATTTGAAA
>Ga0209345_10003083_pt1 | contig 17485 bp, 14 predicted proteins | sample Cruoilmetagenom7_FD_187294 | JGI IMG/M metagenome (GOLD analysis project Ga0209345, IMG submission 187294) | Oil polluted marine microbial communities from Coal Oil Point, Santa Barbara, California, USA - Sample 7 (SPAdes) (version 2) | ecosystem: Environmental > Aquatic > Marine > Oil seeps ...
GCGCTTGAATAATGCGCAGGCGGGCTTGCTGTATTGGGCGTTGCTGAGCGGGGCGCAGTGTGAATGCAAACCTTAATCACCGGGCCAATGGCCACCCTAAAGGCTGCCCAAATGAGGATCCAATTGACGAGCATGTCTTGCCGCCTGCGCCCTGCAGGTTATAGAGACTGGAAACCATTATTTCGGCCGATCCGGCCCATTCCTGAGGACGATCCGCATTATTATGACCCTCAAGCACAAAACAGCCGCCAAAATCCTGCGTATCGCGCTGGCAACTGCCGCCCTTTCCGGCCTGTCCGCTTGCGGGGGCAAGGAACGCCCGATCGCTGATCTGGCGGCTTCGCAAGTGACCACCATCGGGGTGAATTCCTATCTTTGGCGTGCCGCGCTTGAAACCGTCAGCTTTGCGCCGCTGCTGCAGGCTGATAGCGCTGGCGGTGTGATCGTGACAGATTGGTATTCCAGCCCGGCAAATCCATCAGAACGGGTCAAAGTGTCCGTTGCAATTTTGGATCAGGATCTGCGCGCTGATGCATTGCGGGTGGCGGCCAGCCGCCAAATTGCACAGGCCGGGGGCTGGGTCGATGCACCGGTTAAGGCTGCCACTGTGCAAAAGCTGGAAGATATTATTCTGACCAAGGCTCGTGATTTGCGCCGTCAGGCTGTCAGTTAATCAGGCGACAATCTCTTTCGGCGGGGAATTTTCCTGCTGCGTATTATCTGAGACAGTTTCAGGTGCCACCAAAATGAAGGATGGGCCAAAATGAGTGGCGGAAACGAAATCCGTTCGGAGGCCCGGTTTGATCCGCAACGGGCCGATGCACATTGGCAGCGCGTGTGGGATGATGCCGGCTGTTTTCATGCAGACAGCAATAGCAACAAACCTAAGAGCTATGTGCTAGAGATGTTCCCCTATCCTTCGGGGCATGTCCATATGGGCCATGTCCGCAATTATACGATGGGCGATGTGCTGGCCCGGTATAAACGGATGCGCGGCTACGAAGTTTTGCATCCCATGGGCTGGGATGCGTTTGGTATGCCTGCTGAAAATGCCGCGATGGAAAAGAATGTTCATCCCGGTGCATGGACCCGCGATAATATCGCGCACATGAAAGCGCAATTGAAGCGGATCGGTTTCGCGCTTGATTGGGCCCGTGAATTCGCCACATGCGACCCGGAATATTACGGCCACGAACAGACATTATTTCTGGATTTGTTTGAATCGGGCCTCGTTTACCGCAAGGAAAGCGAGGTCAATTGGGACCCGGTCGACCAGACCGTTCTTGCCAATGAACAAGTGATCGATGGCAAGGGCTGGCGTTCTGGCGCCGAGGTGGAAAAACGCAAGCTTTCCCAATGGTTCCTCAAAACCACCCAATTTGCCGAAGAATTGCTGGATGGGCTGGATGGGCTGGAAAGTTGGCCCGAGAAAGTTCGCCTGATGCAGGAAAATTGGATCGGCAAGAGCCAGGGCTTGCAGTTCAGTTTTGATTTGCAGGGCGGCGCCTTGGATGGCGGATCGGTGGAAGTCTATTCGACCCGGCCAGATACTATCTTTGGCGCAAGCTTTGTCGCTGTTGCCGCCGATCATCCCATTGCTGCAGCGGTGGCAAAGAAAAACGCAGATGCAGCGGCCTTCATCGAGGAATGCAAGCGCGGCGGGACCACTGCTGCTGAACTGGAAACGGCGGAAAAGCTGGGCTTTAACACCGGAATTTCAGCGGTCCATCCGATGGACGGGGCCCGCCGTCTGCCGGTCTATATCGCGAATTTTGTATTGATGGATTATGGCACAGGCGCGGTTATGGGCGTGCCCGGCCATGACCAGCGCGATCTGGAATTTGCCACCAAATATAAATTGCCCATTACCCGGGTGGTGGCATCATCCCTTGATGATGCTGATCGACCGTTTGGCGCCGAAGCGGAAACTGGCGGCGGCGTGATCGTGAATTCCGGCCCTCTTGATGGAATGGACGTTAACGCCGCCATCCAAGCAGTGATCGCGCAGGCGCAAACCGGCGGTTGGGGGCAAGGTAAAACTGTATGGCGCCTGCGGGATTGGGGTGTCTCGCGCCAACGTTATTGGGGGACGCCGATCCCCTTTATCCATTGTAAATCCTGCGGCGTGGTTCCGGTGCCAAAGGATCAGTTGCCGGTTATTCTGCCTGAAGATGTCGATTTCACGACCCCGGGAAACCCGTTGGTTCGGCATCCTACTTGGAAATTTGTCGATTGCGCGCAATGCGGCGGCCCGGCGGAGCGCGAGACTGATACGCTTGATACTTTCGTCAACAGCTCGTGGTATTTCCTGCGTTTTGCCAGCCAACCTGATGATCGCCCGTTTGACCGGGAAGAGGCGGAAAAATGGCTGCCGGTTGAACAATATATCGGCGGCATAGAACATGCGATCCTGCATCTGCTTTATGCGCGGTTCTGGACTAGGGCTTTGCAGCACATTGGCAAGCTGGGTTTTGCTGAACCTTTTGCCAGCCTGTTTACGCAAGGCATGGTCACGCATGAAACCTATTTCCGGCGTGACCCGGTTGATGGCCGGCAAGCCTTCATCACACCGGCCGAAGTGGAAAAACGCAGCGGCAATGTAGTGCTCAGGGCAGATGGTTTCCCGGTTGAAACCGGCCGTGTGATCAAGATGTCCAAATCAAAGAAAAACGTTGTCGATCCGGATGAAATCGTGGCCAAATATGGCGCGGATGCGGTGCGTTGGTTCATGCTGTCGGACAGCCCGCCTGAACGTGATCTGCCATGGTCCGATGCCGGGATTGAAGGGTGCTGGCGGTTTGTTCAGCGCTTGTGGCGTCTGCTTGAACAATTTGATGGGCAAGCGGCGGGCAGCGATAAGGTGCTGGCCCGCAAGATGCACCAGACAATCGCCGCCGTGGCGGAGGATATCGAGGCCCTGTCGTTCAACAAGGCAGTTGCACGGATTTATGAATTGACCGGAGCGATTGAAAAGGCCGCGCCCAGCGCCAGCCGGAGCGAGGCGATCCGGGCGCTATTGTTGCTGGTTTCCCCAATGATGCCGCATTTGGCCGAAGAAGCCTGGGCCGGCATTGGCGGCCCCAAGAAAGCTGGCGGCCTGATCGCATTGGCTGACTGGCCCGAAGTGGACGAAGCAATGTTGGTCGAAGATGAAGTGACCATCGCAATCCAGCATAAAGGCAAGCTGCGCGATACATTGAAGGTCGAAAAAGGGTTGCCTAAAAACCAGCTTGAGGCACTTGCGCTTGCGAGCGAGAAGGTTCAGCGTTCCCTTGATGGTGCGGAAATCCGCAAGGTGATTGTGGTGCCCGACCGATTGGTCAATATTGTCACATGATGCGAATAATACTTCTTTTGTCTGCTGTTTTGGCACTGCCTGCTTGCGGGTTGCAGCCGATGTATGCTGGCGGCGGCAATGGCGTTGTGGCGCGCGGGCTTTCTGCCATTGAAGTGCCGGCCATTGAGGGGCGTGCAGGCTGGTTGATGCGTAATGCGTTGCAGGATCGGCTGGGCAGCAATGGGGGCGGCAGCGCTCGTTATCGGCTGGATGTCCGGCTTGATGATCAGCTCGAGGGGCTTGGCGTTTTGGGCGATGATACGATCGGCCGCGAACGGCGGACCTTGCGCGCCCGGTATCAACTGGTCGATCTGACGAATGGCAAAATCCTGCTGGATGCCGCAGCAGGATCGGACGCAGGGATCGACGTGGTGTCGAGCGAGTATGCGACCATTGCAGCAGAGCAGACTGCTCTTGAAAATCTGTCCCGCGAGGTGGCCGACCGGATTGTAACGCAATTGGCGCTGACCCTGCGCGAGAAACCGTGAAGGCAACCCAGAACAACTTTGCTGGCACCGCTGCAAGAGCGGCGCGTGATTGTTCGATATTCTTCTTTTGTGGGCCGGATGAGGCGGGCGCCTCGGCGGGCGCGGCAAAGATAGGCTCGTTGCTTAATGATCCAGGTGAGCGGGTTGATCTATCAGGGTCAGATTTGCGCAAGGATCCGGTCAGGCTGGGCGATGAAGCCCGCTCGACCTCTTTGTTTGGTGATAAACGGCACTTGATGGTCCGCGCCAGCGGGGATGAGGCCCATGAGGCGGTTAAAATCCTGCTCGAGGGCATTGATAATGGCCAGGGCGGGGCCTGTCCGGTGCTGATTGTGGCCACATCTGCCACTGATAAATCACGCACCGCCAAGCTGCTGGAAAAACGCGGCGATGCGTTGGTGGTAATGTTTTGGCCGCCCGATCTTTCATCGGTCAGCGCCTCGGTCCGCACGATGGCTGATGCAGCGGGCCTGCGTCTTAATGGTGATATTGCGGAACGCATTGCACGCGGGGCCGGGTTTGATGTCCGGCTGGCGCAATCAGAAGTAACGAAATTGGCACTTTATCTCGATGCTTCACCAGAAGCGCCGCGCTCTGCCGATATTGATGCGTTGGAAGCCATTGGCGCTGCCACAGAGGAAGACGGTTTCATGCCGCTTGTGAATGCCGTGTTATCGGGCGAGAGCGCCAAGCTGCCGGGCGAACTAAGGCGGATGCATGAATTATCGCTCAATCCGGTCGGTCTGCTGTTGGCATTTGAACGGCGCGCGGCACAATTGGCGCAGCTTTCAGCTCGGATTGGCCCGCGCGGTGATATTGGCAGCACGCTGAAATCCGAAAGGAGCGCGCGGCGCGTATTTTTCAAGGATGAGCGAGACCTGGCCATCCAGCTGCGGCGTTGGCGCGGGCGCAAACTCAACCGTTTGGTGGAAAAACTGGTCGGTTTGCACCGATCGCTTTTGTCCAATAGCCAGTCTGCCGAGATATTGTTGGCACAAGGCCTGACTGAAATTGCCCGGGCTGCGGTAATTCCCAAGTAATTACTGATTTTAAGAGGCTGGCATGATGATGGTGCGGGCTTGCCCAAATGTCATGGGCGCAAATGTTATGGGCCCAATGTTATGTGCATAATGCTGTTTGCAAAGCGCTAAACGCCCAGATTGATCAGACGACGCCAGATGGCACTTTTCGGGGGGGCAGGTTGGGCCAATCAGGGGCGTTCATCTTGCTGTAATGATGCGGGGTGTTAGGGCGGGTTCCTGATGCAGGCCCCGCTTAACTCCCTTCCTTTATCCGCCCGACCAGCGGTCGTATTCAGGCGAAACATGATTGTGCCCCGGCTATAAACCAGCAGCAACAGAAGCGTTAAACGGGCACCGTCTTCTCCAAATTGTTTGATGGTTGGCAGCAAGAGGAACATTATTCTCACCAATCCGCCCATTATCAAAATGATACAGAATTTGGCCAACCATGCAGTGTGCAATGCGGCTTGCGCACGATCCCATTCATTACGTCCGATACAACGGGTCATCCCGGCCAATGCCGAATTGACGATTCCAAAATCGCCCAGCACCTGTGCATCGCCCGGCGGGGTGTTAATTCCGCATCCTTCAACTTCTTCATAAAGGCTGGTTTGGCTCTTCGCCGCAAATCACGAAAATAATATCCTTGTGCGGGGCCAATAACCGCACCGCTTCGATCAGGATTTCAATCCCTGCTTATTGGCGATATTACCGGAGTAAAGCGCAATCTCGCGCCTCCCAGCCCTCAGTCGCCGGGCCAACTGGCCCGCGCCCGATTATTCTTTGAGCAGCCCGCTGGTAAAAGCGGCATCAACCTCGAAATCTTGGTTATGCACCTAAAGTGGTATGCGTGTGTTGCCCGCGGCGCAGGTTGCCACCGGCTCGCTATCAGCGAAGGCACCGCGGTGAAAACAAGATCCAGCCGCTGCTCTGCCGCCGCGACTGCGTCGGTAGCTGATCAGTAAAAGCGTATCGAAATAGTGGCCAGCGCTTATCAATTCCAGAACCTCACCTTCTGACATGGCATCAATTGCATTGGTTGCCTCGTCCAGGATCAGAAGATCTGGCCAGGTTAGTAAGGCCCGGTCAGCTTTTCGTTTCTGTGGATGCCATTAAAAACATGGCTCGATTCCTGCGCGAACCGCATGTGTTCCTGACCCTGCTGGCGAAAAATCCTGATTGTTCGGGCGCCAGTAATGATTTCTAGCATCCGCTGCTCGAGCACTCGGCTTTCCCCCCATAAATTTGTTATCGCCGGGCAGTGGGGTAATGGCGTCTGGAAATAGGCTTCCAGCCTAGAAATTCATCATAGCAAGCTATCATTAATGCCGAGAAAGGCCATCAATTGATGACCTTGGGGCCAAGCAGTCAAGCTGACGTTACAATTGTGGTTACGACCCACAATGACGCGCACTTTCTTGATGATGCGTTGGGAAGTGTTCTTGATCAAACCCGAAGCCCCGCCGAAGTCATTTTGATTGATGATGGATCAAATGATGATTTATCTTTTATTACAACAAATTATCCACATATCAAGCTGATCCGGACCGAACATCAGGGGCTGGCGGCGGCGCGTAATAGGGGCTTAGAGCTTGCCACTTCGCCCTATATTGTTTTCTGGATGCTGATGATGTGCTGGCCCCTGCCGGGCTGGAAGCCGGCCTATCATGCATGGCGGCCAATCAGGGCGCCGGCCTTGTTTATGGCGCTTATCATATAGTCGATGGTGAATTGGGCCATATTTCAGGCCCATTTGTGACCCGTTCCAGCCCGCTTGCGCATCATTGCCTGCTGCGTGAAAATATCATCCAGATGCATGGCGCTGTCATGTATGACCGCAAGAAATTATCTGAAATCGGCGGATATGGGCGCGATTGATTTTGGCGATTTGGCGCGGTTGGAGCCGGTAGACCGGGGTTTCGGTTTCGCTAGGGGAAACCCAATTGACCGGCATTATATCGAAAATTTCCTGGCCCGGGAGGCTGCGGCCATCAAGGGGCGCGTCCTTGAAATTGGTGATGCTTCCTATAGCAGGCAGTTTGGCGCAAACATTACCCACCAGGATGTGCTTAATTGTGTGCCGGGCCATCCATCCACCACGATTGTTGGCGATTTGTCCCAGGCAGGCGTGCTCGTTCCCGGCAGCTTTGATTGCATTATTATCACCCAGACATTGCAATATATCTACGATATAAAATCCGCGATTGCCGAATTGCGAAAAGGTTTGCGCGATGGCGGAACAGTGTTGGCCACCGCGCCGGGCCTGTCGCCTATTCCCGGTGATGAAGGGGATTGGTTCTGGCTGTTGACCGGCCAATCAGCAGCCCGGCTTTTTGCGGATGAATTCGGGGCCGAGAATGTCAAAATCGAAGTTGCTGGCAATGCCTTTGCTGCAACCTGTTTTTTACAAGGGATCGCAGTTGAAGATGTGGGCCGGCAATGGCTGGAGCCATATGATCCGGCCTATCCGGTGATCATTTCCATTGCCGCGAGGAAAGCCGGGCCGGGCATTGAAAGTGCAATGCCCGCAGATTAATTCTGCGGTACGCTGAAGCTGCCTGTCACACGTCCGCTGGACCGGTTCGATCCTGCCTGTGTGATGACCGAGGAAGAGCCAGTGGCGCTGCCATCAATGCTGGATACACCGCTGCGCAGGTCGATCACCAAACGCCCGCCGCTCAATGTGTCATTGCCCCGGCGCAGGCGGACGTTCCCAGCCATGGTAATGATCCGGCGGTTGAAATCATACACTGCCACATTGCCGCTGGCAGCTTCTTTGCCGCGCGTTACCTGCACACCGCCCGTGGCCGTAATGCGCTGGATCTTCAGGGTGCCTGCATCGGTATAATTGATCTGCATTCGCGCAGCCTGAAGGCGTAGATCGGCCTGGGTGACATCGACATTACCCGACAGCACAACGCGGTTTTGCTGGTCCTGCAATTCCATCCGGTCTGCCGCAGTGCTGACCGGCGCGTTGGAATTATGCGCTGCGATCGCCTGGGCGCGGGTTTGTATTCCCCCGCTCATGGCCCCCATGCCAACAAGGGTCACGACGAATCCGGCCAGTGCGGAACGGGTGATCGTGGTCAAACGCTTGTTCATTTCGGCATCCTCAATTCGCCCGGAATCATTTGTAAGCGCGCATCGCCGTCCAGCATGATGGTGCGCGCAGTTAAGTCGGCTTCGAACCGGTTGGCGGAAAATGTGCCCGCCGGCACAGCCCCTTCGACGCCGCCATTGCCCACCACTCGTTTCGTTCTAAGATTTATCGAAACACCGTTGGCAACCATGGAATAATCATCTGCTGCCGTCAGCCGCAGGGGGCCAAGAACCGACACTACATCTTGTGCGATCGTATAGGTCCCGCCTTTGGCGGCGATCCGCGCTGGCCCCTCGGGCAGCAGGATCCGTGCGACCAGATCGTTCATTCGCACGACCCCCTCGCTGGAAGATCGCTGAACAGCCTCGCCTGCAGTAAGGGTGAAGGGCTGCCCCTTATTATCCTTGCCGCGATACATGGCATTATTAACCCGCAAGCGTTCGTCAATCATTGCGACCTTGTTTCGATCAAGCAGGAAGCTGACCTCGCCGCGGGGGGATAAGGGCGTGACCACCATGATCGCAGCCAGAACACCGACTGCCATCGGCAATGCCTTGGCCAGAAAATCGACCAATTTATCATGCGATCCATGCGGCGCAGCAAAACCCTGACGCCGGCTGCGTAATTGCATCGCTTCGCTGGTTTCGATCTGGCTGCTCATGGCGTTGTGATGCAACTGATCGGATTACATGTGGCTGAAAATGTCATGGTCGGCCCATCCAGCAAGGTCCAATCGTGCGCGTGTTGGTAAAAAATCAAAACAGGCTTGGGCCATTTGGGTGCGGCCTTCGCGTTCCAATCGAATTTCGAGTATGTCCTTTAGCCGGTGGAGAAAACGCACATCGGATGCGGCATATTCGCGCTGGGCTTCGTTGATTTTATCCGCGCCCCAGTCGCTCGACTGTTGTTGCTTGGAAATATCTGCGCCCAGCAATTCGCTAACTAGATTTTTCAGTCCATGCCGGTCTGTATATGTCCGCGTCATTTTGCTGGCAATCTTGGTGCAAAATACCGGGGATGCTTCGATGTGGAGGTAATGTTCAAGCGCGGCCAAATCAAAACGGGCAAAATGATACAGTTTGATGCGCGCCGGATCGGCCAGAACTGCCTTCAGATTTGGCGCGTCATAGGTGCTGTCCTTGGCGAACCGGACCAGATGTTCATCGCCCCCGCCATCACTGATCTGGACGAGGCACAGCCGGTCACGCGGGGTGATTAGCCCCATCGTTTCAGTATCAACGGCCACAGGGCCGGGGGCCAGAACGCCGAGGGGAAGGTCTTCTTCGTGAAAATAAACTGCCATGGGCCGTTCCCTAGGCCGATTGAGGCAAGAGGGAAAGAGGGTGCTGGCAGTTGGCGGCGCAGGGCGATAGGCAGGGGTGATGCAAAGTGAGCAAATCCCTGTTGACTGGCGCACCGCGCTAGAACCTGCGCTCCGCGGTGCTGAGGCGCGTGCGTTGGGCCACTGGCTGCGGGCAGAAGAAGGTGCGGGTAAATTGATCTACCCGCCGCGCGGGTCCAGATTGCGCGCATTCCAATTGACCGCGCCGGCGGCGGTGAAAGTGGTGATCCTAGGGCAGGATCCCTATCATGGGCCGGGGCAGGCGCACGGTTTGGCTTTTTCGGTGCCCAATGGGGTTTCGGTGCCGCCATCTCTGGCCAATATCTATAAGGAATTGCTCAGCGATTGCGGCATCGCGCGCCCAGAACATGGCAATCTGGAACATTGGGCGCGCCAGGGCGTGTTGCTGCTTAACACCTCCCTCACGGTGGAGGCGGGTAAGGCTGGCAGCCATGCCAAAAAGGGGTGGGAGGCAATTACCGATGCGGCGGTGGCGGCAGTGGCGGCGCAAGGCGAACCCGCTGTGTTCATTTTATGGGGCAAGCATGCGCAGGCAAAGGCTGCCCATATTCCCGAACTGGCCAATTCAGATCGGCATCTGGTGCTTAAATCGGCCCATCCCAGCCCATTATCCGCCTATCGCGGGTTCTTTGGTTCCCGGCCATTCAGCCGGGCAAATGCATTTCTTAGCGCACATGGACGCGGGGTGATTGCATGGTGAGATTGCCGGTTTTGCCTGATCCATATTTGCAGGGGCGCTTGCCCAAACGATACATTGGCCCGATTATTTAACGCAGGAGCAGTGGGCTATGCACCCGCTGCAACACCCACCATTTACTGAGGAAGTTCGCTGGCCCCCATCAGTGCCATGTCGACGCTGCGCGCACATTGGCGGCCTTCGCGGATTGCCCAGACAACAAGCGACTGACCGCGGCGCATATCACCGCAGACAAACACTCCTGGTTCGCTGGTGGCGTAATCGTCAGTATTGGCCGCGACATTACCGCGATCGGTCATTTTGACGCCTGCACGATCAAGCAAACCGTGCGTTTTGGGCCCGGTAAAGCCCATCGCCAGCAGGATCAAATCGGCGGGCAGAACAAAGCTGCTGCCTTCTACTTCCTGCATTTTTCCGCCTTCCCAAGAAAGGCGAACACATTCCAGACCGGTGACGATGCCATCTTCGCCAATCACGCGTTTGGCCATGACTGACCAATCGCGTTCAACGCCTTCTTCCTGGCTTGATGAAGTGCGCATCTTCAATGGCCAATTGGGCCAAGTCAGTGCCTTGTCTTCATGTTCGGGCGGCTGGGGCATAATTTCCAATTGGGTGACGCTGGCTGCGCCCTGTCGGTTGGAAGTTCCGACACAGTCTGATCCTGTATCGCCGCCGCCGATAACAATCACATTTTTACCGCCTGCAACCAGTGAACCGCGCGGCGCGGCGCGTAATTCATCATCGCCTGCAACGCGTTTGTTTTGCTGGGTCAGAAATTCCATCGCCAGACGCACGCCGGGCAGTGCAGCGCCGGGGATTTCCAGAGTGCGGGCCTCTTCCGCCCCGCCTGACAGCACGATGGCATCGAAATTTTCTTGCAGCGATTTGAAGGAAACATCCACCCCAACTTCGGCGCTGGCGCGGAAGGTGACACCTTCCGCTTCCATCTGCGCTGCGCGGCGGTTGATCAGATGTTTTTCCATCTTGAAATCCGGAATACCGTATCGCATCAAGCCGCCGATCCGGTCATTCTTCTCGAACAAAGTGACCTCATGGCCTGCCCGCGCCAATTGCTGGGAGCATGCCAGCCCAGAAGGGCCAGAGCCGATTACGGCGACTGATTTTCCGGTCTTATGTGCCGGGACCTGCGGTTTGATCCAGTCTTCTTTCCATCCCCGGTCGACAATAGCGCATTCGATTGATTTGATTGTTACCGGGGCGTCGATAAGGTTTAATGTGCAGCTTGCCTCGCACGGGGCGGGGCAGATGCGGCCGGTAAATTCTGGGAAATTGTTGGTCGAATGCAGCACTTCTAGTGCAGCGCGCCAATCACCTTGGTAGACAAGGTCATTCCAGTCAGGGATGATGTTGTTTACCGGGCAGCCATTGTGACAATAAGGAATGCCGCAATCCATGCACCGCGCGGCCTGCAATTTCAGCGCCTCTTCCTCGGGCGGGATCACAAACTCGTGATAATGCTTCAGGCGTTCCTCTGGGGCCGCATAATTGCGGTCTTTTCGTTCAATTTCCAGAAAGCCGGTATCTTTGCCCATCGGGTACGCCCCTAAGTCCTATCGTTCTATTCTGCGGCCACGCTGGCTTGCTCGTCACGCTCGACCTCTAGTTGGTGGAGCGCGCGTGCATAATCGCGTGGCATGATTTTGATGAATTTCGGCAGACATTCATCCCAATTATCGAGGATATAGGCGGCCCGCGCACTGCCAGTATGCAGCTTGTGGCGTTCCACCAGAATTTTCAACCGTTCCGCATCATGGCGCAGCATGTCGCCCATACCAGCATCGGCAACATTGCGCGCGCGCTGCTCTGGTCGGCCTGCGCCATCTTCGGCATCCGGTGTTGCTGAAATCGGAAGAAGGTCAACCTGTGCATGGTTGCATAGATCAGAGAAGTTACCTTCTTCATCATAGACATAGGCGATACCGCCCGACATGCCGGCTGCAAAATTCCGGCCAGTCTTGCCCAAAATCGTGACCACGCCGCCGGTCATATATTCGCAGGCATGATCCCCTGCGCCCTCTGCCACAGCAACTGCGCCGGAATTGCGGACCGCGAAACGTTCGCCTGCAACACCGCCAAAATAAGCCTCACCAGCGATCGCGCCATACAGCACAGTGTTGCCAACAATGATGTTTTGGGTTGGATCGCGGGTAATATTATCTGGCTGGCGCACGATAATCCGGCCGCCCGACAAGCCTTTGCCAACATAGTCATTGGCATCGCCGGTCAAATCCAGAGTAACGCCGTGTGCGAGCCACGCGCCAAAACTTTGGCCAGCAACCCCGGTCAGATTAACCCGGATAGTGTCTGGTTTCAGACCAGCATGTCCGTGGATCTTGGCAATCTCGCCCGACAACATCGCGCCCACTGTTCGGTTCACATTACGGATTTCACGGTCCAATTGGATCGGTTCGCCGCCTTGCAATGTGGGCCCGCACGCAGCGATTAAATCATTATCCATCGCCGTTGTCAGGCCGTGATCTTGTGTCTGCGTGTGGCGTAGCGAGGCACCCTTGGGTAGATCGACTTGATGTAGCAGGCCCGAAAGATCAACGCTCTGGGCTTTCCAGTGGCGTTTGACCCGGCGCATATCGACACGGTCGACCCGGCCGACCATTTCATCAAGCGTAGCAAAGCCCATTTCAGCCATGATGCCGCGCAATTCTTCGGCAACGAAGAAGAAATAATTGATCACATGTTCAGGCAGGCCGGTAAAGCGCGCGCGCAGCACCGGATCCTGTGTTGCAACGCCAACGGGGCAAGTATTGAGATGGCATTTGCGCATCATGATGCAGCCTGCTGCAATCAAGGGCGCAGTGGCAAACCCAAATTCGTCCGCACCCAGAAGCGCCCCGATTGCGACATCGCGCCCTGTTTTTAGACCGCCATCCACCTGAACCGCGATCCGGCTGCGCAAATCGTTGAGCAGAAGCGTCTGCTGTGTTTCAGCAAGGCCGATCTCCCAAGGGGAACCGGCATGCGTCAGGCTGGTCAGCGGGGATGCACCAGTGCCCCCGCCGTAACCCGATATGGTTACATGGTCGGCCCGCGCTTTTGACACGCCCGCCGCGACTGTGCCCACGCCCACTTCGGACACCAATTTGACCGAAACGCGCGCACCAACATTCACGTTTTTAAGATCGTGAATTAACTGAGCGAGGTCTTCGATTGAATAAATATCGTGGTGGGGCGGGGGTGAAATGAGGCCCACGCCCGGGGTCGAATGGCGCACAGCAGCGATATGTTTATTGACCTTGTGGCCGGGTAATTGGCCGCCTTCTCCGGGTTTGGCGCCCTGGGCCATCTTGATCTGAATGTCGTCGGCATTGACCAGATATTCGGTTGTTACCCCGAAACGGCCGCTGGCTACTTGCTTGATCGCGGAACGCATCGAATCGCCATTGGCCATCGGTGTAAAGCGATCAACTTCTTCGCCGCCTTCGCCCGTGTTGGAACGCGCGCCGATCCGGTTCATCGCCACGGCCAGCGTGGTATGCGCTTCGCGGCTGATCGAGCCAAAGCTCATCGCCCCGGTGCTGAAGCGTTTGACGATATCCACCGCCGGTTCAACCTGATCGAGGTCGAGCGGCTTATTGGCGGGTTTTAATTCCATCAGCCCGCGAATGGTCAGCAGCTGCTCGGCCTGTTCGTTGATTGATTTGGCGAATGCAGCGTAATCGGTAGGATTATTGGCGCGAACGGCATGCTGTAAATCCGCGACATTGGTCGGGGTCCATGCATGGCTCTCGCCGCGCAGGCGGTATTGATACATCCCGCCTGGATCGAGCATTTTGCGGTACAATGGATTGTCGCCATGCGCGCTTGCATGGCGGCCGACGGCTTCTTCGGCCACTTCTTTCAGGCCGATGCCTTCGATGGAGGTCGCAGTGCCTTTGAAATAGGTGTCAACAAAGGCGCTGTTCAGGCCAACAGCGTCAAAAATCTGCGCGCCGCAATAGGATTGGTAGGTCGAAATGCCCATTTTGGACATGACCTTGAGAAGCCCCTTACCGACGGCCTTGATGTAATTATCTTCGACTTGCTTGGCGGTTAAATCCGGGAATTTCTCGGTCCGAAGATGTTCGAGCGATTCAAACGCAACGTAAGGGTTGATCGCCTCTGCGCCGTAACCTGCCAGAACGCAGAAATGGTGCACTTCACGTGCTTCGCCGGTTTCTACGACCAGCCCGGTTTGCATCCGCAGCCCCTGGCGAACCAGATGATGATGCACTGCAGCAGTGGCCAGCGCGGCGGGAATCGGTATCCGATCCGCCCCTTGCCCCCGGTCTGACAGAACTAGAATATTGTGATCTTGCAGCACCGCTTCGGTTGCAGCCCAGCACATTTCCTTTAGCGCAAAGGCAAGGCCCCGGGCACCCTTGGAGGCTTTCCAGGTGATGTCGATCGTTTCAGTTCGGAATGCTCCGTCCAACGCGCCTTTGACGGAACGGATTTTGGCCAGATCTTTGTTGGTCAAGATTGGCTGGCTTACCTCAAGCCGCTTGTGCGTTCCTGCATCGCGGCCCAGCAAATTGGGGCGCGGGCCGATCATCGACAGCAGGCTCATCACCAGTTCTTCGCGGATCGGATCGATCGGCGGATTGGTTACCTGCGCGAAATTCTGCTTGAAATAATCATACAATAAACGCCCGCGATCAGACAGGACCGCAATAGGCGTGTCCGTGCCCATCGACCCAATCGGATCTTCGCCCTTGGAAGCCATGGGTTCCAGGAATTTGCTGATATCTTCCTGCGTATAGCCAAACGCCTGCTGGCGCTGCAGTAAATCTGAAGTATCCTCGGGAACCTCGGCCAATTCAGGGTCGAGATGTTCTAGATCTTCCAGCTTATACTGGGCTTTATCCAGCCAGTCTGCATAAGGGCTGGCGTTGGACAGGTCCGCTTTCAGCTCTTCATCTTCAATGATCCGGCCTTGTTCCAGATCGATCAGCAGCATCCGGCCAGGTTGAAGGCGCCATTTGCGCGTAATGTCTTCTTCGGCAAATGGCAGAACGCCGCTTTCCGAAGCGAGGCAGACGAGATCGTCCTTGGTCACGCAAAAACGTGCAGGCCTGAGGCCATTTCGGTCAAGCGTCGCGCCGATCTGCTTGCCATCAGTAAAGGCAACGGCTGCCGGGCCATCCCATGGTTCCATCAATGCGGCATGATATTCGTAAAAGGCACGCCGGGCTGGGTCCATCAGCGGGTTTTTGGCCCAAGCCTCTGGCATCAGCATCATCATTGCATGGGCCAGGCTATATCCGCCTGCCAGCAGCAATTCGAGCGCATTATCAAGGCTGGCGGTGTCTGACTGGCCATAAGGGATCAGCGGCCACATCTTGTCCAGATCAGGGCCGAGCAATTCGGATTCCATTGTCCGGCGGCGGGCGTTCATCCAGTTCACATTGCCGCGAACCGTGTTGATTTCGCCATTATGCGCAATCAGGCGGAACGGGTGGGCCAGCCGCCAGCTAGGGAATGTGTTGGTCGAAAAACGCTGATGCACCAGACCAAGCGCGCTGATGCAATCAGGATCGCGCAAATCATTGTAAAAACTGCCAACTTGTGTTGCCAGCAACAATCCCTTGTATACGATAGTCCGGCTTGAAAAGCTGGGAATATACATATTGGCAAGGTCTGGCTGCTCATGTTTCTCAGCCAGATTTTTAAGCGGGTTGAGGGTTTGCTTGCGAATCACAATCAGCTTGCGTTCAAACGCATCCTGATCAGCGCAATTTTCACCGCGCGCGACCACACATTGCCGGATGACCGGCATCGATTCGATAACCGCTTTGCCAAGCCCGTCATGTGTGACAGGCACATCACGCCAGCCGACCAGCTTTTGGCCTTCTGTGGCGATAAACTTTTCCATCCGCTCCGTAACGAACGCACGTGCAGCGTCATCTTGCGGCATGAAACACATCGCCACTGCATAATCGCCGGGGGCAGGTAATGCCCGCCCTTGATCTTCCGCCCATTTACGGAGCAGCGGATCAGGGATTTGCAGAAGAATACCAGCACCATCGCCCAGCAGCGGATCAGATCCGACCGCGCCGCGATGGTCAAGATTGGTGAGAATCTCCAACGCCTGGCTGACGATAGAGTGGCTCTTCTCGCCCTTGATATGCGCGATTAACCCGACGCCGCAGGCATCGTGTTCGTTGCGTGGATTATACAGGCCCTCGGGCGCAGGGTAGCCCATTCGAATTCCCATTCTGTCAGGTGCTAGACCAAGGTGCTGTATGGCCTCGTCCGGCAAAGAAGTGTGACCCATGCCTGCAATCTATTGCCGCAGAAATGTCACTTTTGCCGTTATTGGCGACAGGAAATGTTTTTTGCAACCACGTAGGACGAAGGAATCTTACGGGGGGACAAAGTTTACCCTGCAGCGTATATGGGGCCGCATCTGATATGGGCCCCGCCAAATTGGAAGACCAGCGGGCAAAGCTGGCCGGATTTAGCCCTTAGGTCCCCTTGATTGGCCAGCCTAAATTAAATTGCCCAGCCTTCATTAAAGGCCCTCATTTACGCGGCTCTAGTTCAGCAGCATGCGTCGCGGGCGGTTTAGGCCGCGCCGCTCATCTTCTGAAGTTTGCTCAAGGCATCACGCAAAGCAAGTTCGCTGTCGGCTTGATTGTGCCGGGCCGGTGCTGACGGTTCGCCCGCAGGCATCGTTTTTGAATCGTCGGCGCGGTGCGCGGCGGCCATTTGTTCCTGCGCCGGGCCATTGGCAGGCGGTATGTTATGGCGATCTGCCTGCGTAGGGAAGGTGATCACACTTTGGGCTGTGCCTTCTTGGGCTGTGTCTTCTGCCGGCGCGCCCACCTGTTCTTCGGTCTGGATGTTTTCAGATCCGGAATTTTGGCCATTGTTCATGATGGATCCGGGGACAAATTCTGGGGCAGACCCCATCGCTATGTCCATCGCGAGTAGTGAGCCAAATCCGCCATCTTGATTCTCGCTGCCGTGATTTTCAGGCGTCAGATTTTCGCCTGTTTCATGATGGAAAGAATCGGCATTGCCTGCATATTCGGCTGCATTGTCTCTATCGCGCTGGTCCGGGTTTTGGTCCGGGCATTGGGCTGTTTCTGGTGCTGGGGCCAGTTTCTGGAGCGAAAGAGCAAATCGTTCCACTAATTCGACCATGCCCAGATCAGCCAGCGGCGCGGCGATCAAAATATCGGCTGCTCTATGCGGTGCGCCCTCCACGTTGGCGTGGTCTGCCGCATGTGATTGGGGTGTCTCTTCATGATCTGCGGTTTGCGCAGCCTTGTATGGCGGTGCCGCAGCGGGCGCTGCTGCGGTAGAGCCTGCGCCGGCCCCGCATTCATCTGCGATTTTGATTTCGCTATCTTGGCCAGCGGAAAAATGTGCGGCAAAACTGTCTTCTGCGATCAGTTGATCGAAGCCATCTGCGCTCAATTCTTCATGCGCGGAAATAGGTTTCTTGGCGCTGCTTG
>Ga0209345_10003084_pt1 | contig 17481 bp, 16 predicted proteins | sample Cruoilmetagenom7_FD_187294 | JGI IMG/M metagenome (GOLD analysis project Ga0209345, IMG submission 187294) | Oil polluted marine microbial communities from Coal Oil Point, Santa Barbara, California, USA - Sample 7 (SPAdes) (version 2) | ecosystem: Environmental > Aquatic > Marine > Oil seeps ...
GGGCTGGGGTTCGGTGCCGGAAGCGGGCAAGGTCAAAGTCGGTGATGAGGTCCATGAGGCCAAGAACATCATCATCGCCAGCGGTTCCGAGCCTGCGGGCCTGCCCGGCGTCGAAGTCGATGAAAAATCCGTCGTCACCTCCACCGGCGCGCTCGAACTGGGCAAGATCCCCAAAAAGATGGTCGTGATCGGCGCGGGCGTCATTGGGCTGGAACTGGGCAGCGTCTACGCGCGTCTGGGGACCGAGATCACCGTGGTTGAATACCTCGACGCGATCACGCCGGGCATGGACCCTGAGGTGCAGAAAACCTTCCAGCGGATGCTGAAAAAGCAGGGGCTGAACTTCGTCATGGGCGCCGCCGTGCAGAAGACCGAAGTGGCCAAGGGCAAGGCCACGGTCAGCTACAAACTGCGCAAAGACGACAGCGAGCACCAGATTGAAGCCGACACCGTGCTGGTCGCCACAGGCCGCAAGCCAGTCATCAAAGGCATGGGGCTGGATGATCTCGGCGTCAAAATGACCGAGCGCGGTCAGATCGCCGTGAACGCGCATTGGGAAACGTCCGTTAAAGGCGTCTATGCCATCGGCGACGTGATCGAAGGCCCGATGCTGGCCCACAAGGCCGAAGACGAGGGTATGGCCGCCGCAGAGGTCATCGCCGGCAAACACGGCCATGTGAACTACGGCGTCATCCCCGGCGTGATCTACACCCACCCCGAGGTCGCAAGCGTCGGCGAAACCGAGGCAACCCTCAAGGATGCGGGCCGGGAGTACAAGGTCGGCAAGTTCTCCTTCATGGGCAACGCACGGGCCAAGGCGGTCTTTGCCGGAGACGGTTTCGTCAAGCTGATCGCCGACAAGGAAACTGACCGCATCCTCGGCTGCCACATCATCGGCCCCGGCGCAGGTGACCTGATCCATGAGGTCTGCGTGGCGATGGAGTTCGGCGCCTCGGCGCAGGACTTGGCGATGACCTGCCACGCGCACCCGACCTATTCCGAAGCCGTGCGCGAAGCCGCGCTGGCCTGCGGCGATGGGGCAATCCACATGTAAGCGATGCGGGGCGGGCCAAGGGTCCGCCCCTTTTATGTATGCGCTATGGGCTCTTCAGCGCGGGCTCAGTTAATCAGCGCCTTGACCAACAGCGTGGTCGCCGCGGCCAAGTAAATGCTGTTATCATTCACAACGTAGACTTCGTTACGTCCGGGCTGCGGAAGGCCGCGGGCGCGCCAGTTTTTCACGACAACCACCTCCTGTTTGCGAAAGCGGTGCCCGACGGCTTTGCGGTGGTGATGCTGTTTCTTAACCTTTACTTTGGCGTGGTGATTGCGTTCCGCATGTCTTTCGACCGCTTTGCCGGCCATCGCTGTGACCGGCACCACAGTCACTACTGCGGTAGCCAAGACGAGAACAGTTGCGCATCGTTTTACGAGAGTTTGCATTGGGTCCATCCCTTTGGTTCAGTCCAATTTGAACGGTTTGGGTGTGGGTTTCCGTCGCTAAAACTTTGATAATCTCGCCATTGCAGTCGGCGTCGCGCCCGAGCGCAACATACGCCGCGATCACCGGGGGATCATACCGGTCAACTATGGTTTCAGAGGGATTGAACGTTTGAGGGCGACCAGTACATCGCCCCCAAACAGCAGCTCTTAGGCTTTCTTGGCGATCTCAGCCGGGATAGCCCGCTGAAAAGTAATACCACAATTCTTTTGAATGCTGCTCTTCTCGAGCGCTTCCAGTTCACCCTTCAAGAACGGCTATGCCCTTCAGAAGGCCGCCACCCAGCTTCATGCAGCAATGCATTTGAACGGCTCTCTACCTCGTCCTCCAAGCGCGCCATGAAAGCACGCTTGTCCAGCCCCGGCTCAATCGGCTCGAGAAACTCTACCACAGCCAAACCCGGCTTGCGGTACAGCCCCCGGCGCGGCCAAAAGTGGCCCGCGTTGGTCGCCACCGGCACGCAGTCCTGCCCCATTTGGTCATACAGCACCGCTGTGCCGACCTTGTAGGGCGCGCTGATCCCTGGTGCGACGCGCGTACCTTGGGAATAGATCACCAACTGCCCCGGCTCGACCCGACCGGCGTTAACGTCAGCCATCATCTGGGTAATCGCCTGCCCGCGCTTGCCGCGGTTCACGGCGATCATGCCCATCCGTTTGGCATATTGCCCGATCACCGGGGTCCAGAGCACTTCGCGTTTCATGATGAACTTCGCCCGCGGCAGGGCATGAAAGATCATCAGGATGTCCAGAAACGATTGGTGCTTCGCGGCCACCAAAACCTCGCCATCAGGCACCGTGCCACGCACTTCGCAGCGCAGCCCGATCAGCCAGCGCGCCGACCACATGGCCCAAGCGGCATAGGCCTTGCAGGCCCGATACGCCCCGCGTTTGGAGAACATCGCCCATGGCGCGAAGGCCAACCCGATCACCGGCATGGCCACGGTTACTTGCACGATATAGAGGATCGAGCGGATCCACTGCAGCAGCTTCATGTCAGTTCCCTCAATGTGCGCCGCGCGGCAGCTCCGGTCGCGGCAAAGGCTACTGCGCCAACCAACAGCGGCACCAGAAGCGGCACCACCCAATGCCAGCCGCGAAAGCCCAAACCGGTCAGGAAACCGCCCGCCTCGCCTGCATCGGGCAACAGGATGACCGCCACCATGCCCAGAACCGTGCCCGCCGCCGCACCTAAAAGCGCGCGCAGGGTGAAACGGCGGATAAATGCGCGGGCGATATAGTCATCAGTCGCCCCCACCAACCGCAGCACCGCGATCACCTGCGCATTTGCCGCCAGCGCGGCCTGAGCAGCCAAGGTGACCATCGCCGCCACCGCCGCCCCGATCAGCAGGGTCGAGATCCACCCTAACAGCCGCAACCGACTTGCAGCCGCCACCAGCGGCGCGCGCCAGCGGCTGTGATCGTCGAGCACGGCTCCCGGCACTTCAGCGGACAGACGCAGGCGCAGGCCGACGGGGTCCAGCCCCTCGCCTTCCTCAACCACTTCGATCAAACGCGGCACCGGCAGGTTTTCCATAGCCAATTCGGGACCAAACCACGGGGCGAGCAGTTCTTCCTGCTCTGCATCCGTCAATGCGCGGGCCGAAGCGACGCCTTTGGTCGTCTGCAACACTTTCAACGCCGCCTCAGTCTGCGCCGCGCGTTGATCCAGCGGGGCCACGATACGCACTGTGGCCGACTGCGCCAGCTCCTGCCCCCAAACCTGCGCCAATCGGCCCGAGGCGAGCGACAACGCCAAAGCAAAGACTGCCAAAAACGCCATGGCGCCCGCAGCAAACAAGGTCAGCTGCGCGGTAAACCCCGAGGGCGGCACCACACGGTCCGCTTGCCTGTCGCCTTTGAAAATCGCGCGCAGGGCGCCCATGTCGAACCGCTTCACAAATCCGCCCCCGCCAATTGAATGCGCCGATTGGCGATGCGCAGCACCCGGGCTTGCACATGCGCCTTGGTGGCACGGATCAAGCTCAGGTCATGGGTGGCGATCAACACGGTCTTGCCCATCCGGTTCAACTCGATCAGCAGACGCAGCAGACGTTGGGACATCTCCCAATCAATGTTGCCGGTCGGTTCATCCGCCAAAATCACGTCTGGCGACATAATCACGGCGCGCGCCAGTGCGGCACGCTGCCGTTCCCCGCCAGAAAGCTCGGGCGGCAAGGCATCCGCTCGGTGGGTCAGGCCAACCCAAGACATCAACTCTTCCAAATCCGTGCCGCCGGCCTCGGCCTGACGGCCTGAGACGTTCAGTGGCAGCGCAATATTCTCGGTCAACGGCAGATGGTCGAGGAATTTCACATCCTGATGCACCACACCAACGCGGCGGCGCATGAGCGCAATGTCATCCCGCCCCAGCCCGCGCACATCGGCCCCGAACATCCGCAGGTGCCCCGCCGTGGGCAACAGAGCGCCGTAGCAGAGCTTCATCAATGTGGTCTTGCCCGTGCCCGATGGGCCGGTGAGGAAATGAAACGATCCGGGGGCAAGTTTCAGCGTGATGTCGGACAGCAGTTCGCCCCCGCCATAGCTGTAGGCCACATTTTCGAGCTCTATCACGCATCCACCTTAAAACACTTCGACCTGTTGTGCCTCAGCACCGGAAAGGATTCAATCACCCAGAACCCTAGCACCCTGTCCAGATATCACTTTTCCTACGTAATTCTAGGACATATGCTGTCCGTTACGATCCGAGAGCACCGAACGAACCCAGGAATGACCATGCGGCTGATCTGCCCAAACTGCGACGCGCAATACGAAGTCCCCGACGAAGTGATGCCGGTAGCGGGGCGTGACGTGCAATGTTCCAACTGCGGGCAGACGTGGTTTCAGTATCATCCCGACAATGCGCCAGAAGAAGATTATCCAGAGGATGACAGTCCTGAGCGCGCTCATTCGGGCGGCAACGGCACAGGTTACGGCGACACGGACTACGATGACCCGGATTACGACGATGACGTGATGCACATGAAGCAACGCGCAACCGAAGACGCGGGTAACGAAGAAAAGGCAGCCAATAGCTTGCCTGATCTCCAGCCGTTCGGGGATGAGGATTACGAAAACGATAGCCTCGAAGATGACGGGTCTTTTGAGGATGAAGCGGACTTCGACGATGGCTATGATTTCGAGCCGGAGGAGGAGGAGGCGCAGCGCCCGACAGCCGCGCCCACCGCCACCGCGCCCGTGAGACGCCCGCTGGATCCGGCCATCGCCGAAATCCTGCGTCAGGAGGCGGCGGCAGAGCAAGATGCCCGCCGCAAGCGTCAGTCAGACCCATTGGAAACCCAGCCGGATCTGGGCCTTGATGACGCCCCGCGCGCCGAACCCCAAAAAGACCCCCGGCCCGACATTGCCGAAGCGGACCATGTGCCCGCGGATGAGGATGCCCGCCGCGCCCATGATGCCCGGCTGCGCATGGCCAAGATGCGGGGGGAGCCGATCCCAGAGAGCGACGCCTACGGTAGCGCCTCGCGCCGGGATCTGCTGCCTGATATCGAAGAGATTAACTCGACCCTGCGCCATGACCGAAACCAAGGCCAGCACGCGGGGCCAACACCCACCGCCGCGCTCGACAGTCCTGAAAACCAGCGCAAGTCGGGCGGATTCATGCGTGGTTTCACCGTGATGATCGCCCTGGCGGCGATTTTGGCAGCGGTCTATGTCTACGCGCCGCAGATTGCGCAGTCCTTGCCGCAGGCCGATCCTTACCTGTCGTCCTATGTGGCATGGATGGATGATGCGCGGCTTTGGCTTGACGGGCAGTTGCAAGACCTGCTGGTCTGGCTCGACACCGTGGCGACCCAATCGCAGGGCTAACCCCGCCTAGAACCGATCCAACAATCTGTTGAGGTAATCCCGCTCAACCTCTGGCCGCTCCGTCTCGCCCGAGCGGCGGCGGATTTCGTCCAGCAGACGCCGTGCACGGCCCTGATCGTCTGGTCCCTGTGCCAGCGGCGCGTCCGAGCTATTGGCCCCATTGCCCCCCTGCTCGCGGCCCAGCGGATCGCGCGCCTCGGCCCGGCGGTCGCCCTCGGCAGTGCCTTGGCCGGGTTGGCCCTCGCCCTGCTCTTGCTCCATCGCATCGCCAAGCGACCGCATCCCTTCGCGCAGTGCTTCCATGGCCTGCGCTTGGTTGTCGATCGCCTCGGCCAACTCATCGCGGCGCAGCGCGTCGCTGGCGCGGTCCATCGCCTCTCCCGCGCCCTCTAGCGCCTCGCGCGCGGCATCGCCTTCAGGCGTGCCTTGCCCCGGTAACCGGCCTTCCTGACGGCGCAGCTCGTCGCGTAGCGCTTGCTGACGCCCGGCCAGCCCTTCTTCGGCGCCCTGTTCGCCGGATTGGCCGCCTTGCCCCTGCTGGCCCTCATGGCTCTGACCACGCCCCTGACCACCATTGCGGCCCTCGTTGCCTTCATTCTCACCCGCGCCCGTGCCGGGGTTGAACTGCTCTTGCAGGTCGCGGAAGGCCTGATCGCTTAGCCCCTGTTGCTCGCGCAGGGTTTCCGAGAGACCCTCCATCGCCTGTTCACCCGGTGAATTGCCCCCCTCGCCCGGCTGGCCTTGGGTAACGCGCATATTCTCCATCATTTCTTGCAACTGACGCAGCGCCTCTGCGGCCTCAGCCATGCGGCCCTGTTCCATCAACTCCTGAATGCGGTCCATCATGCGTTGCAGATCGTCTTGGGTCATCTGCATGGATTCGCCTTGGGGCTGCTGTCCCTCGCCTTCGCCCTCCTGCGCTTGCTGGCGTTGGAGTTGTTCAAGGTAGTCTTCGGTGGCGCGGCGCAACTCGTCCATCAACTCAGCAATCTCGGCCTGTGAGGCGCCGTTCTTCATCGCCTCGTTCAGCCGATCCTGGGCGCGGCGCATCCGCGCTAGTGCATCAGCCAACACGCCTTCCTCCAGTTCAATCGCGAGCGCCCACATGTCTTCGGCCATCTCGGCCTGCACCTCTTCGTCTAGCCCGAAGCGCGCACGGATTTCCAAACGGCGGATCAATTGCTTGAGCCGCAGAACCGTAACATCCGAGCGCAGTTCCTCCCCCGGTTCATAGACCACTGCCCGCAGCACCTGCGCGATGCGCGGCGCATTGGCGCGTGACCACAAAAGATCGCGACGCATCTCGATCACAGCCGCTGCCGCCGGATCAAAGAAACGCCGTCCGGGTAGGGTCAATTGGCTCGCCTCGGTCGCGGCTTGTTGCTCGGCGGCGTCGAGCACGGAAAGCTCAAGGGACACCGGCAGATTGGCCCATGGGTGTTTCGAAAAATTCTCAATCAGGTTCTCTTCGAACTGCCGCCGATCGCCCGTGATCGGCATGGGCAGCGGCACAACAATCTCGGGCCGAGCGTCAGGGTCGATGGTCAGCCCATAGCGACGGTCAACAGAGGCCAGATCAAGGCTGATCCGTGCCTCACCCGCTTCGACGCCATAGTCATCCCGCGCGATGAAAGGCAGGCTCATCTCGCCCAAAGCCGTAACTTCGGGCGGGCCTTGCCGTTCGATTTGCGGGGCGGCGTCGGGCAGCATGGTGATCTGCCATGCCCGCGCGCCCGGACCCTCAATGCTGATCTCGCCGCTTTGGCGCAGGGTGAAGTCCTGTGCGGGCTCAGAGGTCGCCGCCCCCTCACGGCCCGATACGGTTTCTTCCACCGTCAATGCGCCCAACTCTCCGTAGAGCCGCAAGGTGATCAGCGTCCCCGCAGGCAGCGACAACGCCCCCGCCTCGAGATCATTCAAATAAAGTGTCGGCTTGCCCGTATGGCGCGGCGGCTCGGCCCAACCTTCCCAGACCGGACCAGAGGCCAGCGCCCCGCCCGCCCCGCCGGGGGTCAGCTGTGTCACCTCACCCAGCCGCCAAACCGAGCCAAAAACCAGCGCCACGACGAACGCCAGCAGCGCCACATAGCGCAGCGCATAGGGATCGGCCCGCGAGACGCGCAGATCGCCCTTCACCGGCTTGGCAGCTGCCGCCCGCGCGGCCATACGTTTCTGATGCGCCTGCCAGACCGCCGCCGAGGCCGCATCGCCCGCGCCAATCGCTTGATCGTCCAGAAGCGCCCGAATGGGCCGCCCCGGCAGGCTGGCATCCAGCCGCGCTATGGCCGCCGCTTGCGAGGGAATACGAAAGCGCCGCAGCGCGAAAATCAATGTGCCGAGAAAAAGTAGACCAACAGCGACCAGCACCCCCCAAAGCAGATCACCGCCCAGACTGTCCTGCGCCCCCATCATCAGCAGCGCCAGCACCGTCAGCAGCAGCGTCAGCATCGGCCAAAGCGCCTGTACCAGCGCTTCAGCCAGCATCTCCCCCCAGGTCAGCCGCAAGGGCCAGCGCAGCGCGCGCAGCCCGTCTGTCCTGTCAGTGGATGCCTTCATGCGTCACGCTCCCGCGCTCTGGCGGCGGGGTGCCGTCAGAGCCATTCAGGGATGGTATCGCGGTTTATCATTTCGTCAAAGCTTGGCCGTGGGCGGATAACCGCGAATTGATCGCCATTGACCAAAACCTCAGGGATCAGCGGGCGCGAATTATACTCGCTGCTCATCACCGCACCGTAGGCTCCGGCAGAGCGGAAAGCCACCAGATCACCGGACCCCAGCACCGGCATCATCCGCTGCTTGGCGAACGTATCGCCGGATTCACAAACCGGGCCGACGATATCTACCGGGCGCGGTTCAACCCCCGGCGCGGGCTCATTCAGCGGCACGATGTCATGCCAAGCGTCATACATCGCCGGGCGGATCAAATCGTTCATCGCGGCATCAAGGATCAGGAAATCGCGGCCCTCGCCGGACTTAAGGTAGATCACTTCGCTCACCAAGACACCCGCGTTCCCGGCAATCAAGCGGCCCGGTTCAATCTCAATCTCGCAATCCAGATGCCCCAGCGTGCGCTGCACCATCGCGCCATAATCCGTCGGCAGTGGCGGGGCGGAATTGGACCGCTCGTAAGGAATGCCCAAGCCGCCGCCAAGGTCCAGCCGCCGGATGTTATGCCCATCGGCGCGCAGCACTTCGGTCAGTTCCGCCACCTTGCTATAGGCCTGCTCAAATGGGGCAAGATCGGTCAACTGGCTGCCGATATGCACATCGATTCCGATGATCTCCAACCCCGGCAGCGTGGCGGCCATGGCATAGACCTCACGGGCGCGTGCAATCGGAATGCCGAACTTGTTTTCGCTCTTACCGGTGGCGATCTTGGCGTGGGTTTTGGCGTCGACATCCGGGTTCACGCGGATGGTGATTGGGGCCACTTTGCCCAACTCGCGCGCCACGATATCAAGCAGGATCATCTCCGGCTCGCTCTCGACGTTGAACTGCCGGATGCCGCCCGTAAGCGCCAGTTCGATCTCCTCGCGGGTTTTGCCGACGCCTGAGAAAACGATTCTGTCCCCCGGCACGCCTGCCGCTTTGGCGCGACGGTATTCCCCGCCCGACACCACATCCATCCCCGCGCCGGCCTGCGCCAAAGTCCGCAAAACGGCTTGGTTGGAATTGGCCTTCATCGCGTAGCAGACCAGATGATCCATGCCCGACAGCGCGTCGTCAAACAGGTGAAAATGCCGCAGCAGCGTCGCGGTGGAATAGACATAGACCGGCGTGCCGACGGCGGCGGCGATCTCGGCCAAGCTTACGTCTTCGGCGTGCAAGACACCGTCTTTATAAAGAAAATGATCCATCTGCGCGTCGCCTTATGCCGTCCCGGCCCTATTTGATCGGCGCTGTCCGCAGGAACAGATAGAGCGGCAGGCCACAGCTCACCCCAATACAGAACGTGGCGGGAATGGCAATCAAGCTGAGGAAATTCCGGCGCACGGCGACCTCAGCAATGATCCAGATGGTTAATGTGACGGCAGCGATGGTCAAATCCCAGACCAGCCCGCTGGTGGCGGCATTGGCGTGCCAGGCGTTGACCATGGCGCTCAGGCTCCACCCTTCGGCGTTGAACCACGTGATGAAGTAATACATCGGATGGATTGTGCCCCAGACCGCGAGGGCGAGGTAGAGCATGCGCAGCGGTGACATCTCAAAAACTCTTTGCAACGCCGAAGGTTGCATAGCCTGACAGGCTGATCCCCGGCTCGGCAGGTGGTGTCGGCATATCTTGGCGTGCGGAAGACTGCGGCGGTGTACAAGCGGCCAAGGTGAGCACCCCGGCCACCAGCGTGACATACAAAAGCGGTTTCACCCGCCGACCCCAAGCGCCAGCGAGAACGGCCCGCGCCGCAGACCCACAGCGGTGCCGACCGACACGCCCGACGACGACATGGTGATCGTGCTGCTTGTCGTCGGTTTCACCGGTTCGCCATCCGCGCCGCAGGCGGCAAGGGTCAGCAGAGAGAGGATCGCAAGGCCGCGTTTCACTTCAGGATTTCCTTCCAGCGCTCAACTTGGGCACGCACCTGCGCAGGGGCGGTGCCGCCATAGGACATGCGCGAGTTTACCGAGTTATCGACGCCGAGCACATCAAAAATATCCTGCGTGATCTCGGCGTGCACCGACTGCATCTGCTCTAGCGTGAGGTCGGGCAGATCGCAGCCCTGCGCCTCGGCCATGGCAACCAATGTGCCGGTCACGTGATGCGCGTCGCGGAACGGCAGGTTCGGCACCCGCACCAGCCAGTCGGCGAGATCGGTGGCGGTGGAGAAACCCGAGCCCGCAGCAGCGGCGAGGTTCTCGCGCTCGGCGGTCATGTCACCCACCATCCCGGTCATCGCGGCGAGCGCCAGCATCAGGTTGTCGGCGGCGTCAAAGACCTGTTCTTTGTCTTCCTGCATGTCCTTGGAATAGGCCAGCGGAAGCCCTTTCATCACGATCATCAAGGCGGTGTTCGCGCCAAAGATGCGGCCCACTTTGGCGCGGATCAGCTCGGCGGCATCGGGGTTTTTCTTTTGCGGCATGATACTGGAGCCGGTCGAGAAGCGGTCCGACAGCGCCACGAAACGGAACTGCGCCGAGGACCAGATCACCAGTTCTTCGGCAAAGCGCGACAGGTGCATGGCGCAGATGCTGGCCGCGCCCATGAACTCCAGCGCGAAGTCGCGGTCGCTTACGGCGTCAAGGCTGTTGGCGGCAGGCCGGTCAAAGCCAAGCGCTTCGGCCGTCATGTCCCGGTCAATCGGGAAGGACGTGCCAGCCAAGGCGGCAGCGCCCAGCGGGCATTCGTTCATCCGTTTGCGGGCATCGCGGAAACGCGACAGGTCGCGGCCAAACATCTCAACATAGGCCATCATATGATGGCCCCATGTGACTGGCTGCGCGGTTTGCAGGTGAGTGAAACCGGGCATGACCCAATCCGCGCCCGCTTCGGCCTGAGACAAAAGCGCGCGGATCAGCGCTTGCAGACCCTCATCGGCGGCGTCCAACTGGTCACGCACCCAAAGCTTGAAATCGGTGGCGACTTGGTCATTGCGCGAACGGCCCGTGTGCAGGCGGCCTGCGGGCTCGCCGATCAGGTCTTTCAGCCGCGCTTCGACGTTCATGTGGATGTCTTCAAGCGCGGCCGAGAACTCAAACCGGCCCTCTTCGATCTCTGACAAGATCGTGAGAAGCCCTTCCCGTATGGCCTCGGCATCGCTATCAGTCAGGATGCCCGTGGCTGCCAGCATGGCGGCATGGGCACGCGACCCGGCGATGTCTTGTGCGGCCATCCGTTTGTCGAACCCGATCGAGGCGTTGATCGCCTCCATGATCGCGTCCGGTCCGGCGGCGAAACGGCCACCCCACATTTTGTTCGAGGTCGTGTCGGTCATGTTGAATACCCTTGGAGGGACGTATGAAAAATCTCGTGCTCGGCTTCGTTTATACGCTGCTTGTCGCAGGTGCAAACCCCGCCCTTGCTGGAACGGCTGACATCGCGGGGCTGCGCGACGGGGACATGAAGAAACTTGTGATCCATGACGCGCCACAAGCGGCCTCTGACGTGACCTTTGAGCGTGAGGACGATGGCGAGGCGATGTCGCTGGAGGATTACGAAGGTAAGATCGTGCTGGTGAACTTCTGGGCCACATGGTGCGCGCCCTGCCGCAAGGAAATGCCGCAGTTGAACGCGCTGCAAAAGGAATTCGGAGGCGATGATTTTCAGGTGCTGACCATCGCCACAGGCCGCAATTCAGAGGAAGGGATCAAGCGTTTCTTTGAAGAGGCCGGCGTCGACAGCCTGCCCCGCCACCAAGACCCGAAACAAAAGCTCGCCAGCCAAATGGGCGTTTTCGGCCTGCCGATCAGCGTGCTTTTAGACCGCGAAGGTCGCGAGATTGCCCGGTTGCAGGGCGATGCGGAATGGGACTCTGAGAGCGCGCGGGCGATCATCGCGGCGCTGATCAAAGAAGATGCCGAGGGCTAAACCCCAAACGTAAGGTCGGGCGTCAGCGCCCGGCCCTCAGGCCACATGCCGCAGGATCGCTGCCTCTGACGTGCTGAGATTGCGCCGCGCGAACGCGCCGTAACTGTGCGGATCAGCCTCCAACAGCGGATGCGCCGCCAAAAGCCGCGCCCGATCCTGCGCGCCAAGACTGGTGAGCGGGGCTGCGGCGGGATGAAAGCTCTCGGTTTCGACCCCATTGGCCCACATCACCTGATGCTCGGCCAGCAGCACATGGATATAGGTCACTTCGCGCAGGGACATATCGCTGGCCACGCTGCGCCCGTTAATCAGGTCTTTGGCCGCGACCAGCACCTCGTCACAATTGAACAGATCACGGGCCTGCGGGCCTTTCAGCACGATCCGGTGATCCGGCGAGACCAGCAGTGAAGCGTCTGGCTGCGCGATCCCTAACGCGCCGGGGCGTAACCGCACAGGGCGCAGATGAGGCATGGCATGCAGCCGTGCGCCGCTCATGCGGCGGCTGCCGATCCATTCGAGCGGCTGCGCGCCGTTGTCTTTGGTCTGGATCAGATCACCTTCGCGCAGCTCTTCGATGAGGGCGCTGCCCATGGGGGTGCGGATGCGGGTGCCGGGGGTAAAGCAAATCACACCACCGCTTTCGGCCTCTGAAAGCTCATCGCGCTGCGGCTTGAGCGTGCTGTGCATCACCCACAGTTCGCAATCCCGCGGTGGCAATTCATCGACAAACATCAACAGCGGTGTGCGACCTTGGCCTGCGTCAATCAGCGTGACCGTGTAGGTCCGCGCACCGTTGGTGACCATGAAACTGTTGTCGAGCGGTGGGGCGGTATGGTCTCCACGCTGGGGTTTGGAAGGCATCACGCCGCCCTCCTCCAGCGCTGCGCCGATCAGGCGCTGCACCTTGCGGGCCGCGCGTTTGCGCAGCTGCTCTGCCCCGTCCGCCATATCCAGCCGCAACACATCGTTCGGCCCATCCACACGGAGAGTATCCCCGCGCCACGACCAAGCCGAGCCCAGTTCGAGCGACTGAACCGGCGCGGCCTCCAGACCGTCGATCTCTGTTTGCGACCAGCTGATGACAAACGTGCCTCGAAAGCCCGTTTTCATTGCTGCTCTGCCTGCCTCACGTATTTTTATTAACGCCAGCCTAACAAAGCCGCTGCCCTCGCGGAAGATGGCATGAATGTGGCAGTGCAACCTGTTGCAATTTGATCTTCCCACCGCAGCACGCGCCGGAACGCTTGTAACTCGTCAGCGTCTTTGTAACGTTATCCGGATAAAACAACCGGAGGCACCGCATGTCGGAAGAAGTATCCCCCACCCCGTCACGCCGGATCGTCTCTTCGCGGCATTTGGCCGAGGGCGACGGCTGGGAAGCCTCCGAACTCGAATACGGGATGATCATCGCCTACAATGCTTTCACCCGCTGGATGTCGCGCTGCATGGCGGCGGCGGGCAATGGAGATCTGACGCCGCTGGAAATCCTCGTACTGCACAACGCCAATCACCGGGGCCGGGAAAAGCGGCTGACGGATATCTGTTTTCTGCTGAATATCGAAGACACGCATACGGTGAACTATGCGCTGCGCAAATTGGTAAAGGCCGAACTGCTGAGTGCCGAAAAGCGCGGGAAGGAGGTGTTTTATCGCACCTCCGCCGCGGGGTCCGATCTTTGCGAAGCCTATCGCGCGATCCGGCAGGCCTGCTTTCTCGATGGATTGCCGCGCACCGATATCTCGGGCGAGGAATTGCGCCAGATAGCAGCGCAGCTTCGGGCGATGTCGGGGCAATATGACCAAGCGAGCCGAGCGGCGGCGTCGCTGTAGAGTGGAACGCGGGAAGGACCTCCCCGCGCCCCAGAACTCTCGGCTTAGATCAACGCGGCAAGCGCACGCGCGGTGTCGTTCATGCGGTTCGAGAAACCCCATTCATTGTCGTACCAGCTGACCACGCGGATCATGCCGCCATCGGTCACCCGCGTCTGCTCGGGGGCAAGGGTCGAGGAATGCGGATCGTGGTTGAAATCAGCCGAAACCAATGGCGCGGGTTCATAGGCCAGCACGCCCTTCAGCGCACCGTTGGCCGCCTCTTGCATCGCCGCGTTCACCGCCTCTGCCGTGGCGGTTTTCTTGGGCATGATGCACAGATCAACGAGCGAGACATTGGCCGTTGGCACCCGCACGGCAGAGCCTTCGAGCACGCCTTTAAGATGCGGGATTACCTCGGAAATCGCGGCAGCGGCACCGGTGGACGTTGGCACCATCGACAGGGCAGCGGCGCGGCCCCGATACGGATCGCGGTGCGGGCTGTCGTGGGTCGGCTGGTCGCCGGTATAGGCGTGGATCGTGGTCATATAGCCGGTCTCGATCCCAAAGGTGTCGTCGAGCACCTTGGCCACCGGAGCGAGGCAGTTGGTGGTGCAAGAGGCGTTGGAAACGATCACGTCTTCGGCGGTCAGTTCTTGATGGTTCACCCCGTAGACCACGGTGCGGTCGACGCCCTTGCCGGGGGCCGAGATCAGCACCCGCTTGCTGCCGTTTTCCAAATGCTTCGCCGCCGCATCGCGCGTGGTGAAGAAACCGGTGCATTCATAGGCCACATCGACATCGCCCCAAGGCAGTTTCGCCGGGTCACGTTCCGCCGTCATGCGGATGGTCTGGCCTGCGACATGCAGGCTGCCGTCTTTCAATTCCGCGTCCGCGGTCAGGCGACCATGGACGGAGTCGTATTTCAGCAGGTGCAACAGGTTTTCGGCATCGGTCAGATCGTTGATGGCAACGACTTCGATCCCGTCAAAGCCGTTCTCGATCAGCGCGCGCAGCACGCAACGTCCGATGCGGCCAAAGCCGTTGATCGCGATTTTTGTGGTCATGGTGGGTCCTCCGGTGGCCCGGTTTCGGGCGGATTGGCGCGGTTAGCGCTAACATAGCATTGGATGCAGCGGAGTTCAATCGGCCTTAGATGCGAAATCGGCCCCCGGTGAGAGGGGCCGATCAAAAGTCAGCTAGAGAGCGGTTTTACGAATGTGCGCTGTGGCGGCGGCGTACGCTGTCCGGCCGCCCGGGCAGGCTGAGCCGCGCATCATTGCGCGACTGGCGTGAGATCACCCGCCCCTTGGCCACCACGCACAGACGGTCGGGCCGCAGGCGCAGCGCCTCAATCGGGTTGCCCGCGTCCAGCACCACCATGGAGGCCGTCGCGCCGACCTTGAGGCCATAGTCCTGCAAGCCCAGAATCCGCGCGTTCACATTCGTCACCATGTCGAAACAGCGGTGCATTTCCTCGGGCGAGGTCATTTGCGCCACATGCAGCCCCATGAAGGCCACGTCGAGCATGTCGCCCGTGCCCATGGAATACCACGGGTCCATCACGCAATCCTGCCCCCATCCGACGTCGATGCCCATGGCCTGCATTTCTTTCACGCGGGTCAGGCCACGGCGTTTGGGATAGGTATCGTGGCGGCCCTGCAGGGTGATGTTGATCAGCGGATTGGGAATCGCGGCGACCTCAGCCTCGGCCATCAGCGGCAACAGTTTCGAGACATAGTAGTTGTCCATCGAATGCATTGAAGTGAGGTGCGAGCCAGCCACCCTGCCCTGTAGGCCGAGGCGTTGGGTCTCATAGGCCAGAGTCTCAATGTGACGCGAATGGGGGTCGTCGGTCTCGTCGCAATGCAGATCGACCATCAGGCCGCGCTCGGCGGCGAGTTCGCAGAGTGCTGTGACGGAGCGTGCGCCGTCGGCCATGGTACGCTCGAAATGCGGGATGCCGCCGACAACGTCGACGCCCATGTCGAGGGCGCGAATGGTGTTCTCATGCGCCGTCGGGTCGCGGTAGAGCCCGTCTTGGGGGAAGGCGACGAGTTGCAGGTCGATGTAGTCTTTGACCGTTTCGCGCACGTCGAGCAGGGCTTCGACGCCTAGGAGCCGGTCATCGCAGGTGTCGACATGGCTGCGGATCGCCAGCAGGCCGAGCGAGGCGGCCCAGTCGCAATATTCCAGCGCGCGGGCTTTGACCTCGTCTTGGGTCATGACCTCTTTGAGTTCGCCCCAGAGGCCGATGCCCTCCAGAAGCGTGCCCGAAGCGTTGATCCGCGGGGTGCCGTAGCTGAGCGTGGCATCCATGTGGAAATGTGGGTCGACGAAGGGCGGGCTGACGAGGTCGCCGCTGGCGTCGATGGTCTCGCGCGCTTCAGCGGTAGAGAGGTCTTCGATGGCGGTGATTTTGTCGGCCTTGATGCCGATGTCGGTGCTGCGGCCATCGGGGAGTGTGCCGCCTTTGATGATGAGGTCGAACATGGGGTTACTCGTGTGATTGATTTGGCCCGGCGAAGGGCGTGATGGGAAGTGCCAACTCAGCGCTCCCCCTTGTTGAACGGCACCATCAGCGCCGCTGGCACCTGTGCCCGGCGGGACATCACGACCAGCGCGAGGATCGACAGGATATAAGGCGCCATCAGGAAGATTTGATAGGGAATATCCGCCCCGAGCGGCGTCTGCTGCACGCGGATTTGCAACGCATCAAAGGCCGCGAACAGCACCGCGCCCAAGAGCGTCTTGCCCGGTTTCCATGAGCCGAAGACCACCAGCGCGATGCAGATCCACCCGCGTCCGTTGACCATCTCAAAGAAGAAGGAGTTGAACGCCGACATGGTCAGAAACGCCCCGCCCACGGCCATAAACCCGCTGCCGACCATCACTGCGCCGATGCGGATGGCAGAAACGCTGAGCCCCTGTGCCTCGACCGCGGCCGGGTTTTCGCCCGCTGCGCGCAGGGCAAGGCCCATGGGCGTGCGGTAAAGGACCAACGTCACAGCGACGACCAGCACAAAGGCGAGATAGGTCAGCGGGGTCTGGTTAAAAAGCGCAGGGCCGATCACGGGGATATCGGAGAGGATCGGGATTTCAAGCGGTTGGAAGGCTTCAATCTTCGGCGGCGAGGTGACCTCGGGCAGCACCAGACGGTAGCAATAGTAGGTCAGCGATGTGGCCAGCAGCGTGATGCCAAGGCCGACGACATGCTGGCTGAGGCCAAAGGGCACCGTCAGCACCCCATGCACCAAGCCAAAGGCCATGCCCGATAGCATTGCCACCGCCACGCCGAACCACAGGCCGCCGCCGAGATAGACGGTGAGCCAGCCGGCGAAAGCGCCGACGACCATGATGCCTTCGATGCCGAGGTTCAGCACCCCTGCTCGCTCACAGATCAACTCGCCCAGAGCGGCAAAGATCAGCGGCGAGGCGATGCGGATGGCGGCGGTCCAAAAGCTCGCCTGAAGGAGAATGTCGAGAATATCCATCAGTCGCGCCTCACCCGGAATTTGGTCAGCATGATCGCCAGCACCATCGCCAGAAGCGCCAGCGCCAGCATGATGTCAGCCAGATACGTCGGCACGCCCGCCGCGCGGCTCATGCTGTCGGCGCCGACGAAGATGCCCGCGACGAAGAGGGCGGCGACCACCACGCCAAGCGGGTTCAGCAGCGCCAGCATGGCGACAATGATGCCGGTGTAGCCAAAGCCCGGCGAAATATCCAACGTGAGGCTGCCCTTCAGCCCTGCCACTTCGGAAAACCCTGCGAGGGCCGCGAGGCCACCCGACAGCAGTGCGGTTTTGATCAGCACGC
>Ga0209345_10003086_pt1 | contig 17480 bp, 14 predicted proteins | sample Cruoilmetagenom7_FD_187294 | JGI IMG/M metagenome (GOLD analysis project Ga0209345, IMG submission 187294) | Oil polluted marine microbial communities from Coal Oil Point, Santa Barbara, California, USA - Sample 7 (SPAdes) (version 2) | ecosystem: Environmental > Aquatic > Marine > Oil seeps ...
TTCAATCACCCTCTTTTTTTTGAAGCAAATTGTATGCTCTTCAATTAAGAGTAATATATTCAGCAGATTAATTATTTCCTATCAGAAAATGTAAACCCAGCAATGACCATATCATGGTCAGATGAGGCAAAGGGGCTGGAGTTGTAATAATCTTTGGGTTTAGATTTAGATTTAAATAAGTTTTCTAGATTGTAATCAAACCAGCCAGAAACTATTGTATTGATATGCCATTGTGTGAAACCTTGGGCTGCTTTGCTTGCTGTTTTATTGGCTAAGACATGATCAATTGAGCCCACTTCTCCTCTAAATATACTGGTCCAGTTAGTTGGTGATAAAAATTTACTGGCTAGATTGCTATAATTATTTTCACCTAATAATGTGATTGGATCTTCTTTTGTGTATGAATTAAAATCTCCAATAACGATAGAAGGTTTAGCATTCTGGCCAGTTGGGTCTTGTGCTAGCCAATCACTGATTTGCTGTGCAACTTTGACACGACTGGCGTTGTAACATCCTTGGCCATCTTTTTGATCCAAATCTTCTTCAACGGCATCTGAACAGCGCTTTGATTTTAAATGTAACACAGCGATATTGAATTTATTGCCGTCAGAATCATTAAATGTTTGCAGTAAAATATCTCTATTTTTATCGGCTTCAAATTCTGGCATCACTTTTGGGTTTAATATTTTATACTTGCCTATCGGTGTTATTTTATCTTTTTGATAGATTAAACCAACACGAATCACATCTTCGCCCAATGTCCCTGTTTTAATGTATTGCCAAGTTTTGCTATTCTTGACATTGTTTAACGCCTTGACTAATGTTTTTAGAGAGCTTTTATTGTTTTCAAGTTCTTGCAGGGCAAAGATATCAGCATTTGCTGTGTTTATGGCGTTAACTAATTTGTCTTGTTGTCGTTTTAATTCTTTATTTGAATCCGCACCGCGACATTCAAAATTTATCTTGGGGCCACAGATGACATTGCCATTGTCTAAAGTGGTGAAGTAGTTTCTGACATTAAAACTGGCTACTTTCACATTGCCGTCAATAGCCGTAGGTTTAGACTGTTTAGGGAAGGGTGAGTCAAAAACCTCAATGGGTTTGGACAATTCTATTCTATATTGATCATAGGCAAAATGCATAATGCCTTCGACTTGAACCTTGGCTCCAATTTGGATTGGAGTTTGAGCGTTGATTTTTGTATAGTTAGGAAATTGATTAAAGTTACCATCATCAATCAGTAATCTATCGTCAGCATTTTGTTTCTTTTTAAGTTTGGCTTGTTTACCAGGCTTGACACTATTTGTGGGTGTCATTAATAGTTGTGACGAGACAACAATTTCACCGTATTTAATGTAATTGTAATGATCTGTAATAATTGATGGTTGTTTTAAAGTAACACGCATGCCTTCCAAGTTTTCAAGGTTTAAACCTTTAAGAGGTAATTCTATCGCTACAGCTTGTGGTAATTTTTGTTTGCTTCTCAAAACTTCAATATATTTAACTTTGGCGATTTGGGTTACATTATTATGCTCGGAAACTTCACCAGATAATTTTATTAAATCTCCTACATAGACTCTTTTTCGGCTTTCATAAACAAAGATGCCCTTTGATGCACTGCGTTTTTTACTGGTTGATCGAGACTGTATGAAAAACCCTGAAAAGCTTTTTTCATCTTGAAAATTGGCTGTCACAATGCCTTCAACTGTGACTTGCTTACCAACCATTGGGCTGATAGCTTTACTCCCTTGGATGGCTTCTATTGTTGTTAAGTCTTGTGCAGCTGTGTTGTTATAATTAATGATTAGCACTATGACGATGAATATATTTTTATTACGAATAGATGGCATAATTTAATTTGATAAGAAGTAACGATACATAGTAAACAGAAAGTGAGTTAGTTGAAAGTAATATTCAATCATTTTAATCTGAGTTTTTATTTTTTATCTATCAATTGTCCTAAATGTCAGGTTGATTCGTACTTTTGTTGGAAGGCTAGTTGGCGGAAGTCTGTGTAACCAGTGCTTTTGTGTAGTTCCTTTCATCACCAAACAACTGCCATGTTTTAAAATTATTGATCTTACTTCTTTAGTACTTTTATGTTTGAAACTAAATTTTCTCGTCGCTCCAAGGCTTAATGAACAAATCGCAGCATTTTGTTTTAAATCTTTTTCAGCATCGCTGTGCCAAGCCATGCCTTCAGTTCCATCGTGATAAAGGTTGAGTAAACAGGAATTATAACTTTCATTGGTTTTTTCTTCGGCCATGGCTTTTAAATCCAGCAGCTCTTGAGTCCACGGCAATGCTCTTTTGGTTGTGTTTGAATAAGTATAATTAAATGATTCATCTCCATACCATGCGATTTTACGTTTAGTTATGATTTCTTTGCCATAAATAATTGCTCTGTCATTTTGCCATGCAATCGATTCCAATAATTTTTCAAAATAGCTATCGGCCTGTAAATCAGTCATCAAGCTTCCGTAATAGTCTACAATACCGTCACTGTTGATCAAGCTTATAGGTTGGTCTAATTTGTTTCCGAAGATATCCATTTTTTTATTTTACTTGCATAAGTGGCTAAATCAATATTTGATAGTATTAAGAGCTGAGTAGAACCTATTTGGTTGAAATTATTAATTTTCAAATACCCCTGATTTAGATCGTACCAACTGTATAATGGTTTTTTTCAACCAAAAATAATAATGCATCAGAAAAATGACCTGACACAAGGCTCTATTAAATCACATTTGATTAAGCTAGCCATTCCTGCTTCTATGGGAATGATGTTTGATACTTTGTATAATCTAACTGATAATTGGTTTGCAGGAATGATCTCTGACAATTCATTGGTTGGGCTTTCTTTAGCTAGTATTGTTTTTATTTTGTTGATAGCTATTACTATAGGTTTACAAAGTGGAACATCAGCTATGGTGGCACCTGATTTTGCCAGCAAAAATCATTCAAAAGTTAAATTGTGGATTGCAAATAGTATTGGCATTGGTTTAATCATGTCGATTGTTATTCTGATATTAGGAGTTTTATTTGCTGATAATTTATTGAATTTACTGAGCAAAGATTCGATAGCCAAGTCTGAAGCTTGGGATTATTTGTTTATCATCATTTTAGGCAATGTGGCTTATGCTGTCAGTAGCGTTTGCGCCGGTGCTTTAATTGCGATGGGCAATACGATAATTTTTAGAAATGTTTTAATAGTAGGCTTCTTTGGTAACCTTATTCTCAATCCATTATTAACTTTTCAATTGGGTTTGGGGATTAAAGGATTAGCATTGGCAACAGTGATCATAAAAGTGAGTTCTGCCATATATTTGTTCAAAGCATTGAAACACAAAACACATGTCTATAATTGGCCAAAGTTTAACTTCCAACATTGGAAAGCTTGTTTGAAACAAGTTTTGCCTTCTAGCTTTAATTTTTTAACCATTATTATTGGCGCCTTTATCATTGTGGCATTTATTGGTCGTTTCGGTAGTGAGGCGATTGCTGGTTATTCAGTAGCATTAAGAATTGAACAGGTACTATTGTTGCCTGTGCTTGGATTGAGTTCTGCCGTTATGGCGTTAGTAGGTCAAAATTTTGGAATTCAAGCTTTTGATCGCATCCAAGAAACCTTTAAGGAAACATTGAAATTAGGCTTATTGATTTCATTAGTTTTTATCCCAATAATGGTCTTTGCTGGGCCTTTATTTATGAGCCTTTTTACGGATAATGAAAATATTATAGCGACAGGTACACTTTATTTAAGGGCGGATGCGGTGGCTTTTTATGGTTATGTCATTATCTTCACTTGCGTGGCAGTGTTGCAAGCCATCAAGCAACCTAATTTTCCTTTGGTTGTGGGAATTCTTAGGCAATTGCTTTTACCTACTATTGTCAATTATATCCTCATTGTCAAACTCGGTTATCCTTTACCTTATTTATTTTGGTCTATTGTTTTAATTGTTATTTTAAGCTCAGTTATTATGTATTGGTATACTCGAAAACAATTAAAGCTATGCTGTGATGTAAGCTCATAATTGAAAATTTAAGTCAAAAATAGTTGATTAATATTGTCTAATTTCATGTTTTTGGACGATTTGGAAAGAATTTGTTGGTATTCTTAAAAGTTCAGAAAATCTTAAATAATACCATTAATAACATTAACTCTTAGTATGATAGAAATAACTCCAGCGAATTTGATTCAGGTTGTTTTCAGTATTCAAACACTCTTTTTTTCTGTTATTGCATATAGGCAAAACCTAAAGTTGTTTGCCATGCTGCTAATCACTTTTACAATACATATGTTTTTAAATTATTTATCTGAGTCTTATCAAGTTACTTTGTTTCCAGATTTTACATCTTCTTTTGGTTTTGCATATGGACCTTTGTTTTATTTGTACTTAAAAGAAATAACCCAATCAAACTTTAAGTTAAATAGTTCATTAATTATGCTGGTTATCCCTTTTGTTGTTTCTTTGCCATTTTCTCCAGCAGGTGCCTATTTCAATATTGCAGTATTAGTCTGGACACTTTATTTTATTTATAAAATTGTCATATATTTAAGAAAATATAACCATACAATAGAAAATACCATTAGTGATGTAATGTCTGCCCGTTTATCTTGGTTAAATAAAATTTTCATATTTATTATTTTGGTTTTTATTTATGATATTGGCAGGAGTTTATTGTTTCAATATACCAATTTGATGGATTCTTCAATTTATTACTTGATAACACTTGTTGCAGCTTTTCTTTCAATTAGTGCATTAGCATTGTTTTCTTTACAATTTAAACAAAGGTTTGACGGGGTTTTAATAAAGGAACTTTCGAATCACAATGTTAATACTCAAGAGTTAAAAGAAATTACAGCAGAACAAAAGCAAATGGTTAGTCTGGCGTTGAAACAATTGAAAACAGATAAGCTTTATCTTGACCCTAAATTAAGGTTATCTGATTTTTCCAAAACAGTTGGTATTGAATCTAGAGAATTATCAAAATTGTTATTTGCAGTTAGTCAAAAACGGTTTCCAAAACATACAATGATATTGCGTGTTGAACATGCAAAGATGTTGATTGATGAATCTATAGAACATTCTATGCCAATCAACCTATTAAATTTAAGTTACCAATCAGGATTTAATGCCAAATCTAGTTTTAACTTGGCTTTCAAACAAACCACAGGAATGACACCTAGTGAATATATCCATAGGTGAATAATAATATTGTCATAGAAACATAGTCCAATTTCATGTAATTGGACGATTTGTATATGAAATGCCAATAAATTAGGCATCTTTCAACAACAAAATAATAAAACTTATGAGCAATAAGAACGTACTATTAATTTATTCAATTATATTTTTTACATCTATTCAATCTAAAGAGAATACCTATAACTCAATAACAAAACCTACTACAATCACTTTTGGAAAAACGGTCAATGAAGTAAAAGTATCACTTAAGCCCTATTGTTCGAGTATATCAATACGAGAAGTTAAACCAGCCCAAATTCCAAATACTAAAAATAGACAAATGCAGTTAGATTGTCAGGGTTATATTTTTGCTGGTAAAGAAAGGTTAGCAGAATTTGTATTTAAAGATGATGGATTATTTTTGGTTTGGGTATTAGTTAATAAAGAAGAACTAGCATTTTTAGAAACCAAAATGATTTCTGAATACAAAACACCTCAGTATAAAAACGCATTATTTTCAGCTTTTACCCATCAAAAAACGGCTTTAAGAAAAGATGTGCCTGAAGTTTTGTTCTATGCAAATCAAGCGGCAGATCAATTTGAAATGTGGTTTCAATCGGTAAGGTAAATAGTATTTACTAAAACATCAAAGACATGTCAAAAGTCACATTTTTGTCTAATTAAGAAACTGAATAAAAAAGATTGGGTCTCAGTTTAAATACATAAACAACACAAGAGTAAAGTAATGAAAAAATTAATATTATTAACACTGTTATCAACGCTATTATCTAGCATTAGTTTTGCTGGTCAAACTATTTATTCCGCAGCAAACAACATAACTTTCACTAATTCAAAGGAGAATAAACCCTTTGTAGGAAACGGTTTTTTAATTAACCATAATGACAAAATTTATGCTGTAACGGCTAAGCATGTACTATTTGAAATTCAAAAATCTGGGGTAAAAACCATTGATATTAAAGGTTATTTTGACAACTGGTCTTTAAAGCCTTTTAATTCAGAGTCAGGAGTCGTTATATTAGGGACGTTATTGAATGCGAAGCCGACTGAAAAATTAGATATGGCAGTATTGCAAAATGATTGGTTAGTGTTTGAAGTAAAGGCAAACAATTCTTCATTAAAAGCATTGAAGTTTGCCTCTGAGGATTTAAAAGCAGGTCAATCAATTAGTGCCCATGGATGTACTTATAGTAATCAAAAGGACTGTAAACAGAATAAATATTCTGGCAAATATGTAAAATCACAGGATAATAATTTGCTAATTAAATTAAACATTCTACCTGAAGAAATGAACACTTTGCGTGGACTTAGTGGAGCACCAGTTCTCAATAGCAAGTATGAAGTTGTGGGAATTGTTTCAAACATTATACCTGATAAAGAAACTGGCTCAGTTTACTTTGCTCCATTTACAATCCAGCCTTTACTTAAGTTTTTAAATAAAATAAATTCATGAACCTTTACTCCAAAATAACTATTTGGGTATTTATGATTTTGCTGGTTTTTAAAGCCAGCATAACTAATGCAGTTATTCAAAATGACTTTAAATCATTAAAAAAAGAGTTCTCTAAAATGAACTTACCCAATGTTCAATTAGATTTTTCGAATATTTTTAACTCACAACAAAATCTTGAGGATTTATCCCAGAAGCTTTTACATATAAATCAAGTTTTATTGTCGAGCAAAAACATTGAAACACAAAACACGTGTGAAATGATTGAATATAAAAAACTTAGATTTGACTTAAAATTACACAAATCTCGCCTACAATTACTTAAAAATAAAGTTGATAATTCAGAATCCTATAATGGTTCGATTTATAAACTGAATTATGCGAAACAATGGTATCAGTTATTAACACTATGGTGGTTAGGAGAGGATATTAGTCCTAAGGAGTTAAAAGCTATTGGAGAGAATGAATTTGAGCTAGCGTATAAACAGTTAACACTCATTAACAGGGTTGAACAAGATAAAAAAATAGCTAGCAAGAATTCAGAATATATAAAAAAGGCTTACCTTCAAACTGAAGCCACATTAATGCAGCATTTTTATAAATTGTTTCCAACGGGATGGGCATTTAAGCCTGTCAAGATTGAAAAGTCCAACTTGGGAAATTCTTTTCCTGCACCGGGTTATTATAATTTAGAATTAGAAACTTTTTTCTATAATCCTTTAGATGACAATTATAATTTATCACAATTGGATTGGTTATTTGTACACGAAGCTATTCCAGGGCATCATTATCAAAAACAAATTGTTGATAAATATGGTATCTGTAGTCAACAAATTGTTACAGAAGCTGAAATGGCCTTTACTGAAGGTTGGGCAGCTTATACAGAAACCTTGGGTAAAGAATTGGGGTTGTTTCAAGATATAAATAGTTATTATTTTGCATTAAAATGGCAAGCCTTACGTGCCATGAGAGTCATCATTGATGTGGGTATTCACGCTCAAGGCTGGAGTGTTTCAGAGGCGGAATCTTATTGGTTAAAGAATTTCCCAGAAGGAAAAGATGTGATGAATAGAGAAATAGCAAGAATACAAAAATGGCCTATGCAAGTGAATACTTATGTCTATGGAAAATATAAAATAGAACAGTTAAAATCTCAATTAAAACAACAGCAAGGTCTACTTTTTAATGGGGTTCAGTTCCACAAAAACGTAATTTCATTAAGTCAATTGCCCTTATCTTCAATCAATAATTATCAACAAATATTTACTAACAATAAAAAAGGAGTGATTCATGAAAAATAAAACCTTATTAACCGTGGTTATTTTAATGTTATCTTCCCAAATAATTATGGCTTCAGTATTATCTGGGCGAGCTTTTCTTGGTGTTGCAGGATCTACTTCAACAGAAAATGTCAATGGTGCGTTAATTAATAGGGTATTTCCTGGAGGAACAGGAGAAGCTTTAAAGCTTGAAGTAGGGGACTTGATTACATCTTTTAATTCAAATGAGATTACAAGCTTTAGTCATTTAGTTGAAGACCTAAAGAGTATTAATGTTGGTGAAAATATAGAATTAAAAGTTATAAGAAATAATGAATCTATCAAGTTGTCTGGGTCATTAAAAGCACGGCCTAAAGAATCGGTAGAGGCAAATAAATCCTTTGAAGTGATTTATGATTCCGTAAATTTTAAAAACAATCAATTACGCTCTATTATTTACCGTCCTAAATTAGCCAGTATAAAGCACAAATTCCCTGCAGTATATTTTGTACAAGGGTATACTTGTGCTTCGATTGATGATGCTTTATTCCCCAATTCAACGAGCCAACAATTACTAAAATCTATTGCTGATGCAGGGTATGTCGTTTATAAAATAGAAAAATTTGGAGTTGGAGATAGTATCGGAGATCTAAACTGTTCGGAAATAGATTTCACTACCGAACTTACTGGTTTTAATGCTGGTTTAGATGCATTAAAGTCTTATCAATTTGTAGATAATAAACAAATACATATATTTGGACATTCTTTAGGAGGTGTTTATGCACCTTTTATTGCCGAACATTCATCAGTTAAGAGCTTGATTGCATACGGCTCAGTAGTTAAGTCTTGGTATGATTATTTATTAGATATTTATAGTAAACAATCTTTAATCTATGGAACATCTGAAAAAACAGCACAAACGAATAGATCGTTAGTTAAACCCTTATTAAGAGCTTGGTTGAAATCAGATTTATCATGGCCAGACATCGTTAATTCCAAAGATGTAAAAGAGGCGATAGCATCGAACCTAGTTCCGATTTCAGGTGATCAGGTTTTTCAACGTCATTATAGTTTCTTCAGGGATTTAAATCGCTATGATCTAGTCAAAACATGGAAAAACACCAATAGCCATGTATTGGCTATTCATGGTTCTTTAGATATTCAGGCAATAGATAACAGTTGGGCCACTCAAATGGCTTCTTTGGCAAGGAAGAACGGCTTAAAATCAAAAAGTGTGGTTTTACAAGGAGCCGAACACGGATTTATGAAATATGAATCTATGGCTACTTACCTTAAAGCTAGAAACGATCGCAGTTACAATCCAAGTCAACCAGGAGAGCTTTATGATCAAAGAGTAGCAGCAATCATTATTGACTGGTTGGGGTCAATTAGCACAATCTCTGAGTAATATGCGGTATTACGAATAAAAGAATTATTTAGGTCTAGTCTGAAAATTAGGATTGTTTCTATTTATTTATGCTTGCCTTTCCTGTTATTATAAGCATCAATTGAAAATTATTGTAGCTTATGAAATTCTTATTATCTATGTTAACCCTGTTTGTATTAGCCTTTAACTTACAGGCAAAGTCCAGTAAACAGGATAAGAAACTAGAGTCTTTTCTCAAACAAAGTTGGGAGTATTCTTTATCTCGATCACCACAATCTGCCAATTATTTTGGCCAAAAAGATCAAGCAGGCCTTCTTAATAATGTTTCAGCTGAATATAAGTATGAAACTGCACAAGGTTATCAAATTTTATTAGATGAACTCAATAAAATTAAGCGCAATAAATTATCTGTAGAGAATAAAATAAATTACGATATGTCCAAAGATATGATTTCTGGATATATAGCAGATACTAATTTTAACGAATTTCAAATTCCTATTACTTCTGAAGGCTCATTTCATGTGAATTTAGCCCGGATGGCGACTCAATCAAGATTTAAAACTGAAAAGGATTATGAAAGTTATTTAAGTAAACTGAAACAAGTGCCAAAAGTGTTCAGTCAACACATTGCAAATATGCGAGAAGGCTTGAAAACAGGTATGACTCAACCGCAAGTTATTATTAATCATTATCCAGAATTTATTGATAAATACATTGCTGAAATTCCAACAGAATCATCTTATTACGTACCTTTTAAGTCCATAAATAAAAACATCGATAAAGACAAAGCTGCATTATTTCAGAAACAAGCGCAGATAATAATCACAAATGATGTGATGCCAGCTTATGAAAACTTCAAACAATTTATGATTGAAGATTATATTCCTGGGGCTAAAAAAGATATTGGCGCCTATTCTTTTCCTAATGGTAAAGCGTATTACCAGCAACAAATCAAAGAGTACACAACACTAGATTTATCACCAAAAGAGATTCATGATATTGGTTGGAAGGAAGTTAAGCGAATTCGCTCAGAGATGGAAGCAATAATCGAACAAGTTGAATTTGAGGGCAGTTTTGCAGAATTTTTAGATTTTTTAAGATCTGACCCACAATTTTACGCAAAATCGGCCGAAGATTTGCTTAAAGAAGCCAGTTTTATAGCTAAAAAAATGGATGGAAAGTTACCTTCTTTATTCACTAAATTACCTAGACAACCTTATGCGGTTAATCCTGTTCCTGAGCAAATTGCCGCCAACTATACAACTGGTCGATATGTGCCAGCACCGTTAGACTCTACTCGTCCTGGACAATACTGGGTTAACACCTATGCTTTAGAAAAAAGGCCGCTTTATAATTTAGAAGCTTTGACTTTTCATGAAGCTGTTCCTGGCCATCATTTGCAAGGCGCTTTAAATGCTGAATTAGATAACTTACCAACATTTAGACGCTACAACTACATTTCGGCTTTTGGAGAAGGTTGGGGGCTGTACTGTGAGAAATTGGCAAAAGAGGTTGGATTCTACCAAGACCCCTATTCTGATTTTGGTCGTTTGACCTATGAAATGTGGCGTGCGATGCGTTTAGTCGTAGATACAGGTATGCATGCGTTTGGAATGAGTCGAGATGAAGCGATAACATTGATGGAAGAGAATACGGCACTTTCGAAGCACAATGTGCGTACTGAAATTGATAGGTATATTGGTTGGCCGGCACAAGCATTGTCTTATAAACTCGGTGAAATTAAAATTTGGGAATTAAGAGCTAAAGCAGAAAAAGCGCTTGGTTCAGACTTTGATATCCGGACATTTCACGATGCATTATTATCTAAAGGCTCGGTTCCCTTGCATGTATTAGAGCAAATTGTTGATGGTTATATAAAAACAATTAACTAAAATGTATTTTAAAATTGTCAGGAAAGTTAAAACGGGATTTAATCAAAAGCAGCCAAATTATGAATGAACTAATGATGTATGAACCTATTCTTAAAAAGGTTTTTGAAAAAATTTGCCAGCAGAATAACCAAGGGCAATTAGCAGATTATATTCCAGAACTAGCAAAAGTAAATTCAGACAAATTTGCAATCAATCTTACTACGGTGGAAAACCATCATATTGGTGTGGGTAGCTATCAGGATCGATTTTCCATACAGAGTATTGCGAAAGTTTTTTCTTTGATTCTTGCCTATAAAATATTAGACCAAGAAACATGGAATCGTGTAGGAGTTGAACCATCGGGCACCGCATTTAATTCTCTGGTCCAGTTAGAAACAGATCATGGAATACCTAGAAACCCATTTATCAATAGTGGCGCTTTAGTGATTTGCGATATTCTTATTACCCATCTAGATGATGCAAAAAAAGAATTGTTGAATTTCATTCGTAAACTTTCTGCCAATAAGAATATCAATTATTCTGAGAAGATTGTTGAATCCGAAAAATCGGTTGGTTATAGAAATGTTGCTTTGTGTAACTTCATTAAATCTTTTGGCAATATTGAAAACAACCCTGATGATGTATTGGACTTGTATTATAATTTATGCTCTATTGAAATGAGTTGTCAGGAGTTATCGAAAGCTTTCTTGGTGTTGGCAAATAAAGGCCGAAGCACTATAGATAATCAACAATTTTTAACATCAAGTCAAACAAAAAGAATTAATGCTGTCATGCAGACGTGTGGTTTTTATGATGAATCTGGTGAGTTTGCTTTTAAAGTGGGATTGCCAGGAAAAAGTGGTGTTGGTGGTGGTATTGTAGCAATTCATCCAAATCATTACACTATTGCTGTTTGGAGCCCTAAATTAAATTCAAAAGGGAACTCCCATCGCGGTATGAATTTCTTAGAATATTTTACTACTGAAACCGAGCTTTCAATTTTTTAAAATACGATACAAAACGACAAGCTTTGTAAAGGCCATATTAAAAAACTAAAAAAATAATTGTCATATATCGATTTTTCAGGATATGATAAAGAAATCTAATAAAAAATAAAAGGGGATTATTATGGGTCGATTTTCAATTAAAGCAATGGTGGTTTTTGTTGTTCTCGTGGGAGGGTTATCAATACTGTTTATGGCATTTGGCATCAATGATGCTGGACATAGAACAGTAGTCCAGTATCCTTCAGGAAAATTATATGTAAAATTCAGTCCAGGGATATACCCAATTTGGTTTGGAAACACTGAGGTTTATAAAGATGTGATTACCTTTGATTATGATAAAACAGGATCTGAAGTGGATTCCTCTATCGATCAAATAGGTATTTCAGTACGTTATCAAGATGGTGGTACGGGAACTGTTTATGGAAAAGCTAGATTCACCTTGCCCAGTGATGAAGATACCATGTTGCATTTGCATAAAGCTTTTAGATCCAATCGAGGTGTAGCACAAAAATTGATCAAATCAATCACAGAAGAGGGCATGAATTTAACCGCAGGATTAATGAGTTCAGAAGAGGCCTATGCTGAGAAAAGAAGTATTTTTACTCAATGGTCTAGTCAACAAATTTCTAATGGAAAATTTCAAACTAAATTAGAAAAAATTTCACAAGTGGATGAAAACACTGGGAAAACAGTCACTAAAAATATACCTGTGATTAGTTATGGAGATGATGGCTTGCCTATTCATTTGGCTAGCGACTTAACCGATTATGGCATTGGAGTGAATGGTTTTCAGATAACCGATTGGGATTTTGAACCTAAAACATTACAACAAATTGCGACAAAACGTGAAGCTACAATGGCTATTATTACTGCAAAAGCGAATGCTGAACGTGCAAAACAAGATGCCATTACATCAGAGGAACAAGGTAAAGCTAATGTCATGACGGCTAAATATGAAAAAGAAGTCCTAAAGGAACAGGCGATTGTTGATGCAGAAAGAGAAAAGGAAGTGGCAGTGATTGCCGCACAAAGAAACGTAGAAGTAGCCAGACAGATGAAATTAGAAGCTGAACAGAAAAAATTAGCTGCGGGAGAATACAAACAAGAGCAGGTTCTTCGAGGAGAAGGTGATGGTGCTTATAAGAGATTGGTAATGGAAGCCGATGGAGCCTTACAACAAAAATTAGAAACATACCAAACTGTCATGGGCTATTTTGCCAATGCCATTCAAAAACAAAAATGGGTGCCAGAAATTCAAATGGGTAGCAGTAGTGAAGGTGGTGGTGGCGATGCAGCTATGGCTTTGATTGAAATGTTGAGTATCAAAGCGGCCAAAGATTTGTCCTTAGATATGAAAGTAGAGAATAAGCAATAAATAGTTCAAGTAATTTAAGTGTCTCTTTTAATAGTTATATGCAACTAAGATGAATATTTTAATAACAGGTAGCAGTGGTCATTTAGGCGAAGCGCTTATGAGAACATTGAGTGAATTGGAATATCAAACGCTTGGTATTGATATTGAACCCTCAGAATTTACCGATAGGATTGGCAGTATAGCGAATAGGAGTTTTGTCAAATCATGTATGCAAGAAGTTGACTATGTTATTCATACAGCAACATTACATAAACCACATGTGGTGACCCATAGTAAACAAGAATTTATTGATACTAACATTACAGGAACACTTAATTTACTAGAAGAAGCGGTAGCCCAAGGGGTTAAGTCGTTTGTATTCACAAGTACTACCAGTACTTTTGGTGATGCATTAAGGCCAAGTGACACAAGCCCTGCTGTTTGGGTTGATGAAAGCTTACCTCCGTTAGCAAAAAATATTTATGGGGCTACAAAAACTACAGCTGAAGATTTATGCCGGCTATTTTATAGAAACCATGGATTGCCGACTATAGTTCTTAAAACATCACGTTTTTTTCCTGAAGAAGATGATGATAGGAATATGAGAGATTTATATTCAGATACTAATCTCAAAGTCAATGAGTTCCTTTTTCGAAGAGTGGATATAGCAGATATTGTTGATGCACATATTTTAGCCTTAGAAAAAGCCAAAACAATTGGTTTTGATAAATATATTATCAGTGCAACTTCGCCATTTATGCCGACAGATATAGATGATTTGAAAAGCAATGCACCTAAAGTTTTACAAAAATACTTTCCAGATTATAAAAAATCATACGGAAAAAAAGGTTGGAAAATATTTCCTTCAATCGGTCGTGTCTACGTGAATGAGAAAGCCAGAAAAGAATTAGGCTGGCAACCAAAGTATGATTTCCAGCATATATTAAATTGTATCAATCAATCCAAAGATTATAGAAGCCCTTTAACACTGAAAATAAAACCTAAGGGTTATCATGATGTAGAATTTGAAGACGGCCCTTTTCCTGTTTGAATTAGCTTATAGCTGAATTCACTTACTTTGAAATATCAAAAACGGCTTTATATCTCGGTTTATTATGACGTTTTAGATAGTAGATAAATTGTTTGTTTTTAATTTCCAATGTCCATACGTTAGTTTTTGCTTCAGGAAGCATTTTTGCTGTAGCCTCATCGGCTTCAAAGTGTGCTATAAATGCTGAGCTTTGCGAATTAGCATAACCGCCATACATGGTTACTTCATCAGGTGTCCCATCGGCATGTCGGTGATCATGTTTTAGTAATAGCCCTTTGTCAGTTCTGCTGATAACCCAGGTTCTGGAAGTGTTTTCTCCAACTTTAAAGGGAACACGGATTTCAGAATCGGTACACTTAGCAACGTGCATCACAAGTTTTTTGCCCGCAAAATCTTTTCCGGGATCATCTGGAAAAACAGTTTTCCCTTCAAATGTTTGACCACAAAATTGACTAAATTCGTGAAAAAAAGAATTGGCGGGTTTGTGAGTGCAAGAAACTATTAAAGTTGCAAAAATCATGATGGAAATTAATTTTGACATGTTCGAGATGACTGATTGTTGAGTAATTATATTGTATCATAATTATTGATGCTAATATTATGTGAAAAAATACAATTTGATGAATTTATGTTGTTTTCCAAGACTATTGAACTAAAAAAATAGATAATTCACGCAATACATCAAAAACTACTCAATGGAAATAAAAGTAAATTTTCTCAAAAATCTCAGGCTTGAAGCTAAGTTTGATGATTTTACTGTTATCACTGATCAGCCAATTCGTTACAAAGGTGATGGTTCTGCCCCCAGCCCTTTTGACTATTTTTTAGCTTCTTCGGCTTTATGTGCGGCTTATTTTGTGCGTGTTTATTGTTTGGCAAGAGACATCCCTACTGAAAATATCAGATTATCACAAAACAACATCGTCGATCCTGAGAATAGATATAACCAAATTTTTCAAATTCAGGTGGAGTTACCAGGAAGCATTTCTGATAAACACCGTCAAGGTATCTTAAGATCAATTGATAGATGCACCGTAAAAAAAGTGGTGCAAAAAAATCCAGAATTTAAAATTGAGACTGTTGAAAACTTGGATGAAGATGCTAATGCTATGTTGATGGGCCAATCAAATGCAGACACCACAGATTCTAGTACTTTTATCTTAGGAAAAGATTTGCCATTGGAACAAACCATCTCCAATATGACTGGAATTTTGGCTAATCTTGGCATGAAAATTGAAGTAGCTTCTTGGCGTAATATCGTACCCAACGTTTGGTCGTTACACATTCGTGATGCAGCTTCTCCAATGTGTTTCACCAATGGTAAAGGAGCTACGAAAGAAAGTGCTTTGTGCTCGGCTTTAGGTGAATTTATAGAGCGGTTAAACTGTAACTTCTTCTACAATGATCAATATTTTGGACAAGAGATTGCTAACAGTGATTTTGTGCATTATCCCAATGAAAAATGGTTTGTGCCAGGATCAAATGATGAATTACCAACTGAAATATTGGATGATTATTGTTTAAGTATTTACAATCCTGAAGGAGAGCTTCAGGGTTCAAATTTGATTGATACGAATTCTGGGTTAATAGAACGTGGTATTTGTTCGATTCCTTACGTAAGACAATCTGATGGAGAGACTGTCTATTTCCCTGTAAATTTAGTTGATAATCTATATTTAAGCAATGGTATGAGTGCTGGCAATAATTTGCCAGAGGCCCAAGTTCAGTGTCTATCCGAAATATTCGAACGCGCAGTAAAAAAACAAATCATTGAGCAAGAAATTGCTTTACCTGATGTGCCGCAACATGTATTAGAAAAATACCCAAGTATTCTTGAAGGGATTAAGGCTCTAGACGCCCAAGGATTTCCTGTAGTGATTAAAGACGCTTCATTAGGTGGACAATTCCCTGTGATTTGTGTCACGCTCATGAATCCCAAAACTGGCGGTGTATTTGCTTCATTTGGAGCTCACCCAAGTTTAGAAGTAGCACTTGAACGGAGTTTGACAGAATTATTACAAGGTCGAAGTTTTGAAGGATTAAATGATGTGCCAAGACCTACATTTACAAGTTTAGCTGTCACCGAACCTGAAAATTTTGTAGAACATTTTATTGATTCAACGGGTATTATTTCTTGGAGGTTCTTTAGTGCAAAGCATGACTATGATTTTGTTGAGTGGGATTTTTCAGGTACAAATGAAGAAGAAAATAATCATTTATTAGGTATATTAAGAGAAATGGGCAAGGAAGTATATATTGCTGTATTTGATAATTTAGGAGCTACGGCATGTAGAATAATTGTACCAGATTATTCAGAAGTGTATCTGGTGGAAGATCTTGTTTGGGATAATACAAATAAAGCATTAGATTATCGTGAGGATATTCTTAACATTCATGCATTGAGTGATGATGAATTAAACAATTTAGTAGAACGTCTAGAAGAAAGTCAGCTGGATAACTATACCGATATCATTACCTTGATTGGTATTGAGTTCGATGAAAATACAGTTTGGGGACAACTGACAATTCTTGAACTAAAGATACTTATATATCTTGCATTGAATGAACTTGAAGAAGCTATGGAACTGGTAGAGCAATTCCTACAATACAATGATAATACTGTAGAGCGGGGCTTATTCTATCAGGCGATTCATACAGTGCTTGAAATAACTTTGGATGATGAGTTACAACTTGACGATTATATTGATAATTTGACCAAAATGTTTAGTAAAGAAGTGATGTCTAATGTGCTCGGCACTGTTAGTGGAGAAATAAGGTTCTGTGGTTTGTTTAAAACCAGTATGATGCTCGAAGGAATTGAGCCTCATCTAAGGCTTATCGAAAGCTATAAAAAGCTACATCAAGCGCGCAAGGATAGTGTGGGTAGTTAGCTT
>Ga0209345_10003088_pt1 | contig 17464 bp, 19 predicted proteins | sample Cruoilmetagenom7_FD_187294 | JGI IMG/M metagenome (GOLD analysis project Ga0209345, IMG submission 187294) | Oil polluted marine microbial communities from Coal Oil Point, Santa Barbara, California, USA - Sample 7 (SPAdes) (version 2) | ecosystem: Environmental > Aquatic > Marine > Oil seeps ...
TGTAATATCACTGTTCCCCGCTTCACACTTCCTTACAGACGAAAGTAAGATGGCTGAAGCTCTAAAACGAATCAGGTATGAGTTAATAGATAGAATAAAATACTTTAAAGAAAACAATTTGTTGCTAGAAGCCGAAAGAATTGAACAGAGAACTTTATATGACTTAGAACTACTAAGCGAAATGGGAACGTGTTCAGGTGTAGAAAACTATTCAAGACATCTTGCGTTAAGAGGAGAAGGAGATACACCACATACCTTAATGGATTTCTTTCCAAAAGACTTTTTATTAGTTGTTGATGAATCTCATGTTACACTTCCTCAGGTAAGGGGAATGTATAAAGGGGATAGATCAAGAAAGAACTCTTTAGTTAACTATGGTTTTAGATTGCCAAGCGCTTTAGATAATAGGCCACTAAATTTTGAAGAGTTCAACGAAAAGATTAATCAAGTAATCTATGTATCAGCAACACCAGGAGATTATGAGTTAAACAGAACGGATAAAATTATTCAGCAAATCATTAGACCGACTGGATTAATAGACCCTGAAGTTATAGTTAAAAAAACAAAAAACCAAATTGATGACTTATTAATTGAAATGGATAACACTATAAAAAGAAAAGAAAGAGTATTAATAACTACCTTAACAATTAAAATGAGCGAAGATTTAACTGAATACCTAAAAGGCTTAGGGTATAAAGTAGGTTATTTACATTCTAAAGTTAAATCACTAGACAGAATGGAACTAATTAGGAAACTTAGATTAGGTACATATGATATTTTAGTTGGTATCAACTTGTTAAGAGAAGGGCTTGATTTACCAGAGGTTTCTTTAATTGCTATTCTAGATGCAGATAAAGAAGGATTCTTAAGAAGTGATAAGTCTTTAATACAAACAATAGGTAGGGCAGCTAGAAATGTAAATGGTAAAGTTATTCTGTATGGAGATAAAATCACTAACTCGATGCAAAGAGCTTTAGATGAGACATATAGAAGAAGAGAAATTCAAAGACAATATAATATAGATAATAATATTACTCCAAAAACAATACTTAAAGACATTCATGAAAAAATCTCAATTAAGTCTGATGCAGATAAAGAAGTTCAAGACTTTAAAAAGCTTTCTAAAAAAGAAGTTCTTAAAAATATCGATATGCTAGAAAGCCAAATGTATGTATACGCTAAAGAATTAGACTTTGAAAAGGCTGCTGAGATTAGAGATTTGATATTTGAACTAAAAGGTTATTTAAAGTAGATATTAATAAAATCAATAAAAATATTAATAATATCAATCAAAAAGTCATTAAATATGGCTTTTTTTGATAAAAATATAAAAAAAGTTAAAAAAATACTTGACATTCTTAAAATGTTTGATATAATTAAGGTGTAAGTTAACAAATTTTAAAAAACAGGTGATGAAACACAACATATTAAAACTTGATTTAAATTATATTTCAGGGATATAATTTAAAGAGAAATTACACAACCGTGTGAAATCGAATTTAGGAGGGGAATCGAATGAAAGATATTAGATACTGGAAAGAAGTTCAAAAGAACCCAAAGGAATTAGAAAGTCATTATGACTATTCAAATCCAAACAACTATTGGGAAAGCGTCTTCATACAAAACGATAAGAAATAATCTTACTTAATAAAGAAGGCAATGAACTAAATAACTTTGAATTGTTTTAGGGAGATAATTCAAAATGCGAAAAAGTAAAATGAAAGTTCGAATTTAGGAGGGAATCAAAATGAAAGCAAAAAACTATTGGAACGATATTAAAGAAAGCTCAAACAACACTAATAAAAGTTATGATTATTCAAATCCAAATAATTATTGGGAAAGTGTCTTTATCCAAAATAATAAAAGATAATCTTGTGTCAGGGAAATGCAAAGGAGTTGAATTCAGTAGTCAATTCCTAAACATTAAAAATTTAGGAGAAAGTAAATGAAACATTTTTTATTAATAACATCAATTATTTTAACGATTACTGTATTTTCAATGTCCTTTGCATCAAGCACTGATTCAAGCGCATTAAGCTTAGAAGTAACAAACTTCATAGCAAATTTACTAGAAAACATATTCCCAAGCAATACTATTGTCTTGGATGACTTACATATCTTTGTAAGAAAATCTGCTCATATTACTGAATACTTCATCTTGGGTATATCTTGGTTTTTTACAGGAAAATACTGGGGATTAAGCTTTATAAAGATCCTTGTAATAGGATTGCTAATTGCTTCTATTGATGAAATCATTCAAATATCAGCAACAGATAGAGGACCAAGCATATTAGATACTTTATTATTTGATTTTATACCTTATACTGTATCGGCATATATCTTTTGGTTCTTCCATAATAGAAAAGGAGATCAATCTATGCCTGGTAACACGTTAGCTAAACTTCAGAACAAAAAAATAACTCCTGAAGCAGCATATAAAAAACTTTATAAAAAACAAAACAAAAAAATACCATTTACTAGAAGAGCGCATTTTATTAAGCTTAAAGTAGAAGTACCTGGTGAAAGAGGAGTTAATAACTTATTAAGAGTTTTATTCTTCTTACCGTTACCAATGTTTATAGCAAGATTCGGAATGTCTTTTGTTAAAGCCGACAGTTTCGGTGAAGAGATGCCATTTACTAAATCAGAATTAGTAAGAATGATTAGTAGTAGAGGTATAAGTATAAATGTAAATTCAAAATCTGGTGAAAAAGTAATTATAAAAACTATATAGGAGGCTAACATGGCAAAAGTAAAATTTGATAAGGATCTAAGCATTCTTAGAACATTAACAAAATCAGCAACTAGAGGTGTAGCAAAATACCCAGTAATATCTGAATGTCCAATATGTCAAAACGACTTGGAAGTAATAGAGTTAAAATGTACGCACTGTGAAACAGAATTTAGAGGGAAATTCACATTATCTAAATTTAATTATTTAGATACTGAAAAATTATATTTCATCGAAGTATTTGTTAAAAATAGAGGAAATATTAAGATGATTGAAAAAGAAATGGGATTATCGTACCCTACTATCAAAAAAATGCTAGACGAAGTAATCGATCAATTAGGTTATGGTGAAAATCTTCGAGAAGAGAAAAAAGAAGTTAAAGAAAAATATACGGGTCCATCAAGAAAAGAAATATTAAAACAAATTGATGAAGGTAAATTATCAGTAGAAGAAGCGGCTAAATTACTAGCCAAAGTTAATTAGGAGGGAATAAAATGGGAACTAAAGAATTAAAAGAAGAAAGAATGAAAATATTAGAATTATTATCAAAAGGTGTAATTTCTGCAGATGAAGCAGAAAAATTGCTGGCAGCTATAAGCTCGGGGCAAAGTGAAGAACCAGAAGTGATTTCTGTACCAAAGAGAAAAAAAGATCAATTTAAAATGTTAAAAGTTTTAGTTGATTCAGCAGACGGGGATGAAGTAAGAGTTGAATTACCAATCGAATTTGCAAAATTACTTAAGAACAGTAAATTCGCCAATATTGAAAGCGATGTAGATATTGATATCGATATGTTGATTTCTATGATTAATTCAGGTGTTGTTGGAGAAATCGTCAATGTGAAATCAGCCGATGGAGACGTTGTAAGAGTAATAGTAGAATAATAAGAAAATAATACATTGAAAAATGTTTTGAGATAGGAACTCGCTCTAGTAGCGAGTTTTATTTTTGGCCAAAATAAGAATTTATTTAATATTTATGATATAATATAATGTGGAGTTTGTGGTTTAAACTTCCAAATGAAAGGACAATATATGAATTCAGATGCTACCCAAAACTTAATAGTAAAAGCAATTGATTTAACGCATGATGGATTAGGAGTTGCTAGACTAGATGATGGCTATACAGTTTTTGTAGAAAATCTTCTTAAAGGGGAGACTGCTAGAATTGAAGTAATTGAAAGAAGAAAAAAATATGGATTTGCTAAAGTAATAGAATTAATTAGTAAATCACCCTTTAGACTAGTACCTAAATGTAAACACTTTAATGATTGTGGTGGCTGCAGATTAATGCATATGGACTATGACGTTCAGATTCAATTTAAGAAATACAGACTTGAATTAATGATGAAAAAATTAGATTACAGTACAGAATTGGTTGATGATATTATTTGTATGGTTAATCCATACTACTATCGTAACAAAGTAGAAATTAAATTTTCACAAGGTGAAAATGGTATTAAAGCTGGTTTCTTTAGAGCTAAATCTCATCAAGTAATTGATCTTAGTGAATGTTTTATTATGTCAAAGAAATCATTTGAGCTATTAACATTAATTAAAAATGTGTGTAACGAACTAGACATTAAAGCTTATAATCCAGAAGATAATACGGGAGTTTTAAAATCTTGTGTAATTAGAGAATCATTTAAAAATAAAGAAATTGTTTTCTTATTAAATCTGGCTAAAGACAGATTTGAACAAGAGGAACAATTTGCCGAAAGAATAGCCTTGAAATACCCTTTGGTTAAAGGTATTGGCGTGGTTAAAACAACGGATGAATCATCTTATTCAAAAGATAAAATAAGAGTGCTTTATGGAAACGGTTATTTAAACGAAGAGCTTCTCGGCAACAAATTTGAAATTGGATTTAGATCCTTTTTCCAAGTTAATACTGTTCAAACCGAAAGGCTTTATAAGAAGGCAATGGAATATGCTAATCTAAACAAAAAAGATAAAGTAATCGATGCTTATTGTGGAATTGGTTCAATTGCATTATCTCTTGCTCAAGAAGTATATAAAGTATTCGGAATTGAAGTAGCTTCGCCGGCAATTAGAGATGCTAAAAAGAACGCGAAACTCAATGAAATAAAAAATGCATTCTTTGAAGTTGGAAACGCCGAAACTGTTATCCAGAAATGGAAGAAATATAAATTTGATTGTGTTTTCATAGATCCGCCTAGAAAAGGTTGTTCGAAAGTGTTTGTTAATACTTTAATAAATATGAAAATACCTAAAATTATATATATTTCATGTAATCCAGCTACTTTAACTAGAGACCTAGATTTATTTATTAAAGGTGGTTACCAAATCAAAGGAGTTACTCCTGTAGATATGTTCCCACAGACACATCACGTTGAATCTGTTACATTACTAGAATTATAGAAATCAAACCAGCTGGAAGTTCAGCTGGTTTTTTAATATTACATACAAACATGATAAAATCAACTTTTTTTATGCTATAATTTATATTGAAATTACTATTTTTAAAGGAGCTAAAAATGAGAGTAGCTATTTATGGAGCTGGAGCAATGGGGACTGTTTTAGGTGCTTATATCTCTAAAGAAGGATATCAAATTGATTTAATAAATCATAATAGACAGCATATTGAAGGCTTGAAGACAAATGGTGCGAAAATCATTGGAAAAATTGAATTTGTACAACCTGTTAATGCTTTACTACCCAAAGAAATGACAGGTAAATATGATGTGATACTATTAATGACTAAGCAACTAAATAACAAGAAAATAATTAAGGGTTTACTACCATTTTTAAATGATGACGCTGTTATATGTACTATGCAAAATGGATTACCCGAATTATCGGTATCTGAAGTCATAGGTAAAGACAGAACAATAGGATGCGCCATGAGTTGGGGAGCTAATATGCACGGTGATGGAGTAGCTGAACTGACATCCGAGCCTACGAAGGAGTCTATAACATTTAGTATTGGAAAATTTGGAAACAATGATCAAATCAAGTTTGATTATATAGTTAAATTACTCAGTTTAATGGGTACGGTTATTATTGAAGACAACTTTATCGGGGCTAGATGGGCAAAACTATTAGTAAATGCCGCTTTTAGCGGTATGAGTGTTGTTACTGGAGCTACATTTGGCGAGGTATGCAAAAACAAAAAATCAAGAAGACTAGCTCAAGTGGTTATGAAAGAATGTATTGAAGTGTGTAAAAAAGATAATATTAAGATAGAGCCAATCCAAGGAAAAGATATTGTTAAATTAATGGATTATAATTCAAAATTTAAACGTTGGATTAGTTTCAATCTAATTCCTATAGCGATGAAGAAACATAAGAACATAAAATCCAGCATGTTAAGAGATTTAGAAAGAAACAGAAATTGCGAAATAGAAGCTATAAATGGTGTTGTTTGTAAATTTGGAGATAAAGTAGATTTAGAAACACCTATTAATGATAAAATTGTTGAGATTACTCATAAAATTGAAAAGAAGCTGTTGAAATCGAGCTTCGACAATCTAAGATTATTTGACTAGTTAATATAAATCGAGGGGAATCAATGAAAGTATTTATGATTGGTGGAACAGGACTAATTGGGTCTGTAGCTGCCAGAGAAATAATAAATAAAGGTTATTATGTAACATCGTTAGCACTACCTCCAATTCCCAAGGGGTTACTTATACCAAAAGAAATGAAGCTATATCTTAAAGACTTTTCTAAATTAAGTGATGCTGATTTAATTGAACTATTCAAAGACTGCTATGGCTTTATTTTTGCAGCGGGAATTGATGAGAGAGTAGAAGGCCCTTCACCAATATATGATATGTTTTATAAGTACAACATTGAACCACTAAAAAGATTATTACCATTGGCTAAAAAAGCCGGAGTAAAGCACTCAATTATTTTAGGGTCATATTTTACTCACTTTAATAAAGAGTGGCCAGAATTAGATTTATATAACACTCATCCATATATTCGAAGTCGAGTTGATCAAGAAGAGATAGCTTTATCTTTTTCTGATGAAGAAATGTCTGTTTCAGTTTTAGAACTTCCATATATTTTTGGTATTCAACCAGGAAGAATACCGGTATGGATAATATTGGCTGAACAAATCCTAAAAATGAAGTTTTACACTTATTATCCAAAAGGTGGAACTACTATGATTACGATTAACCAATTAGGGGGCTTAATAGCTAACTTGTTAGAAAAGCCTAATGGAGCCTTAGCTATACCAGTAGGATATTATAATTTAACTTGGAAAGAAATGTTAGCTGAGTATCATAAAGCACTTAATTTAAATAGGAAAATAAAAACAGTTCCTGAATGGCTTTATAGATTTGGTATTAAGAAAGTAGATAATCAAAATAAGAAAAAAGGCATTGAATCAGGATTGAATCTAATTGAATTATCAAAAATTATGTATAGAGAAGCCTTTATAGATAAGAAATCTATAGAAGAATATGATATTCCAGATGACGATATACTTAAAGCTATATATGATTCTGTTAAACTATCATATGAAGTTATTAAAGGCAAAAAAGAAATGATAGGAATGGTTAAGGAATAATGTATGAATTAAAGACACAAAAAACAGATGCCAGTGTATTGAAGTATATATCGTCTTTAGAAAATGAAAAACGCAAAAGTGATTCATTTAAACTTATTAACATAATTAAAAAAGTCACAAATGAAATGCTTAAATTATGGGGGACATCAATTATTGGCTATGGAAGTATGAAGTATACGAATTCAACTAAGAAAGAATTCGAATGGTTTAAGTTTGGTTTCTCTCCAAGAAAGAACGCCTTAACATTATATGTAACTGCTTATTCAGAGTATATATATCAAATAGCAGATTCAAATGGACTAAAACACGGAAAAGGGTGTATCTACATTAAAGATATAGAGAAGATTGATGAAAAAGTCATAGAAGAGATGATAAACTATTCTTTAGAAAGGTAAATATGGATAAATTGGATATACAAAAGAAAGCAGTATCTACTTTTAATCAAACCTGGGATTACATTGAAAAAAAAGAAAGAACCCCAAAAGAAAATTTAGAAATGATTAATTTAGCGTATCAATCCAAATACTATTGGTCACTAGTTGGAAAAGCACTTAATTTTGTGAGAAGTGATTGGCAAGTTTCGAGAGTTTATGCTGAATCTAATTTACTTGAAGCTAGTTTATATTATGCGGGGCAGTGTTTAGAAAACACGTTAAGATTAGAACTAAAAGATTTTGACTTATTTTTTGCATATGAAGCTAATGTTAGAGTACATCATTTACAACAAAACTTAGAAAAACGAGATGAATTTGTCAAATTAGCAATTGGTAGTTTAGAGAGTATTGAAAAACAATCAGACAAGGATTATTGTAGAGAAGAACTAGAAAAGATAATGAATATGTGAGAGAAAACTGAGTTTTCTCTCTTTTTTTTATGATATATGGGTCAATAACAGCCAACACATTGACACGAAATGATAGCTTTTGTTATAATGGTGATAATTGTATATAAGGAGGTTAGTTTTATATTGTCTCAGATAGCTTATATTATAAATATAAGGTATAGTGTTTAGCACCACGGATTACTTACTATAATAAAAAAGTTTTTTACAAGTCGGAATTATAGTGGCTTAAATTTTCAGGGCAAAAAAACACAAGGAGGAACAATGATACTTTTAAAAGAGATACTTTCTAAGTATCCCAAAGAACAAGAGTATCTAATTGAAATCCTGCTCGAGTATCAAACATCTAAAAAAAATCATTATTTATCGTCGGAAGATGTTGCTCGTATTGCAGAACATTTAGATATTCCAGAAAGCCAGATATGCTCAGTCATATCTTTTTATACTTTGTTGTCGATGACTCCAAAGGGAAAATACGTGATTCAACTATGTCATGATGTCCCTTGTTTTGTTAATGATACACAAAGTATATATGATAAACTTGTTGATTTATTGGGAATTCAAGATGGAGAAACAACAGAAGATAATCTATTCACTATAGAAATAGCAGAGTGTTTAGGATGTTGTAATGAAGCTCCAGCAATGAGAATTAATGATAAGGTCTATACAAGTTTAACACCTGCAAAAGTAGAAAGAATAATATTAGACTTGCGAGGTGAAAAATTATGATCCAAATGAAAATGATATCTAAAAGATTTGGTAAAATAAATCCTTTATCAATTGAAAGCTATATTCAAGCTGAAGGATACAAAGGTTTAGATAAAGCGATTACTCTACACTCTACAAGAATAATTGATGAAATTGAAAAATCAAGAATCAGAGGTAGAGGTGGAGCTGGTTTTCCTACTCACATTAAAGTTAGAGCTTTATCAAAACAATCAGGAGACAAATATATTGTATGTAACGCAGATGAGGGAGAACCTGGTAATTTTAAAGATCGTATGTTACTAGAAAACGACCCACACGCAGTTATTGAAGGTATGATAATTTTAGCTTATGCTACGGGAGCTAATAAAGGTTACATTTACATCCGCGGCGAATACCAAAATGCCATGAAAATTATAAAAGCAACAATTAAAGCAGCCGAAGAAAAAGGACTACTAGGAAGTAATATATTAAATAAGAGTTTCGATTTCAATATCGAAGTAAGATCTGGTGCTGGATCTTATGTTTGTGGAGAGGAATTTTCAATGATTGAATCTATCGAGGGTAAACCAGGTAGATCAAGAATTAAACCACCATTCCCAACAGAAAAAGGAATCCACGGAAAGCCTACACTAATAAACAATGTAGAAACATTTGCAAACTTCCCTCATATTATATTGATGGGTGGAGATGAATTTGCAAAAATAGGTACACCTTCTTCAACTGGAACAAAACTGATTAGTTTATCCGGTAATGTTAAAAATAAGGGTTTATATGAAGTGCCATTTGGTACGTCTATTAGAGATGTTATATTTAAGCTAGGGAAAGGCGTTAAAAATAACAGACCGATTAAGATGGTACAATTAGGTGGAGCTTCTGGACCTATTATTCCAGAGTATATGCTAGATATGTCTATTGATTTTGATAGATTTGAGAACTTCGCTTCTAAAACGGGAACAGGAGCGATTATTGTAATTGATGATAGATTTGATCTATTTGACATTTTGCTAACGGATATGAAGTTTTTTGTTCATCAATCTTGTGGTAAATGTGCTCCTTGTCGAGAAGGGCACACTCAAGTGGTTAATTTGCTTAATAAATTTATAAATCATCGCGCAACTGAAAAAGATTTAATGTCATTAGAAGGGCTTGCTAACGTGATTCAACAAACATCACTATGTGGATTAGGTCAAACTTCAATGACAGCTATTTTAACTTCATTAAGATATTTCCGCGATGATTACTTCTCGAAAGTGAGGTATTAATATATGGTCAATCTTAGAATAAATAACATTGATGTAGCTGTTGAAGAAGGAACAAAAATACTTCAAGCGGCTAGAAATCATCATATAAATATTCCTACATTATGTAATTATCCAGATTTACACATTCAATCTGAATGTCGTATCTGTGTTGTTGAACTTGAAGGACAGAAAAAGTTATTTCCATCATGTTGTACTGAAGCTAAAGAAGGTATGATTATTCATACAAATTCTCCAAGAGTACTTAATGCTAGAAAAACAATTGTTGAATTAATATTAGCTAATCATGATGCGAATTGTACAGCTTGTCCTAAAAATCTTAACTGTGAATTGCAAAAACTATCTAATCAATTGGGAATTGATAAAAACAGATTCCCAACAGTGTTAGAAGTAAAACCAATCGATGATAAAAATCCAGTTTTGATAAGAAACATTAACCGCTGTATAAAGTGTGGTAGATGTATAGATGTATGTAAGAACGTTCAATCTATGAGTGTATTAGATGTCATGGGTAGAGGTAAAGATATGGAAATCGCACCTGCGTATGGAAAATTCTTATCGGATGAATTCTGTACATTCTGTGGACAGTGTTCAAGCGTGTGTCCTGTTGGAGCTATTATTGAAAGAGATGATACTGATAAAGTCTGGGAAGCTATTAATAACCCACATCTTCATGTGATAGTTCAAGTTGCACCTGCGGTAAGAGTTTCTTTAGGTGAAGAAGCAGGAATGCCTCCTGGATCTATCGTTACTGAAAAAATAGTAGCGGCACTTAAGTATCTAGGTTTTGATGCAGTATATGATACTGATTTTGCAGCAGACTTAACAATTCTTGAAGAAGGTACTGAGTTAATTGATAGAGTTACTAATGGTGGAACTCTACCGATGATGACGTCTTGTTGTCCTGGTTGGATAAATTTTGCTGAACAAAAATACCCAGAAATATTAGATCATATTTCAAGTTGTAAATCACCTCAGCAGATGTTTGGAGCTTTAGCTAAATCATATTATGCAGATAAGTTAAATATGAAACCAAAAGACATATTTGTAGTTTCAATTATGCCTTGTACAGCTAAAAAATATGAAGCTCAAAGAGTCGAGATGAGAATTGACAATGTAAACGAGGATGTTGATGTTGTTCTAACTACTAGAGAACTTGGCAAGATGATTAGACAAATGGGTATTAATTTTGAAAACATAGAAGAAACACCATTTGATAAACCATTTGGAATAACTTCTGGTGCAGCAGCTATTTTTGGTGCTACTGGTGGAGTTATGGAAGCTGCTTTAAGAACTGTTTATGAAGTAGTAAATAAGAAAGAATTAGAAGATATAGACTTTAAATCTGTTAGAGGATTAGAAGGTCTTAAGGAAGCTGAAGTTGATTTAGGTGGTCAACTAGTTAGAGTTGCTGTTGCGCATACATTAGAAAACGCTAGATTGATGTGTGAACAAGTTAAAGCAGGAACATCACCATATACATTTATAGAAATAATGTGTTGCCCAGGTGGATGTATTGGTGGCGGAGGGCAACCTTACGGAACTACTACTGAAATAAGACAACAGAGAATAGATGCTATTTATCAAGTAGACGAAGAGATGAAGATTAGAAAATCTCATAAAAACCCAGATATTCTTGCATTATATGAAGAGTATCTAGGAAAACCAAATTCTCATAAAGCTCATCACTTATTACATACACATTATCACGCAAGAAAAAAATAACTTTTTTAGGCACTTTAAATAAGTGCCTTTTTTTATCTCCCTTAGTGAGATATAGTTCTTTTGAGTGTTTACTATATCAACTAAATATAGTATAATTATATTGATGTTAAAACAAAGAAATTGTAATTGAATTTTAGACAATCAGATAAGCTTTTTGTATGCTATATTATCTGTGATTGCTTAAAATAATGTAGTTATTTAAATTGCAGTTTTATTTGTATGCTTTGTATTTGTAGGAGGAAAAAATGCAAAAATATGCACTTCCACCATATAAAATTAAAATGGTGGAACCAATTGGATTAATTAGTAAAGAAGAAAGAATTGAAAGATTAGAAGAAGCGGGGTATAACCCGTTTAAATTGAAAAGTGAAGATGTTTTTATTGATTTACTAACCGATTCAGGAACTGGATCAATGTCTCATTTTCAATGGGCAGCTTTAATGCAAGGCGATGAATCATATGCGGGGTCTAGAAGTTTTTATAGACTAGAAAAAGTTGTTAAAAATATTACAGGATATAAATATATACTTCCAGCACATCAAGGTAGAGGTGCTGAACAAGTAGTTATACCAGAATTGGTAAAACATGATAATATGTACTATATATCCAATATTCATTTTGATACAACGAGAGCACATGTAGAATTAGCTGGAGCTAGAGCTATAGATTGTGTAGTTAAAGAGTGCTTTGAAACCGAAATATATCATGATTTCAAAGGTAATTTTGATCTAGAAAAGTTAAATGAAATAATTAAAGATAAAAAACCAGAGAACATAGCTGGAATTATTATGACAATTACTAATAATTCTGCTGGTGGACAACCAGTATCTATGGAAAATATGAAAGATGTAGTTAAAATCGCTAGAGATAACTCTATAACGGTTCTTATTGATGGAGCTAGATATGCTGAAAACAGTTATTTTATCCAACAAAGAGAAAAAGGTTATGAAAACAAGACAGTTAGAGAAATAGCTAAGGAAACATTTGATTTAGCGGATATATTCTTAATGAGTGCTAAAAAAGATGGGTTAGTTAATATCGGCGGTATTATAGCTATCAAAGATGACTTTAAGTTATTCAAAAGATGTCAAACGACAATCGTACCTAAAGAAGGGTTCCCTACATATGGTGGTTTAGCAGGTAGAGATATGGATGCTTTAGCTGTTGGCTTAGAGGAAGCATTAGATGAAAGTTATTTGGCATACCGTATTGATGAGGTAAGATATCTCGGAGATTTATTAAGAAAAGGTGGAGTGCCTATTCAGTATCCAACTGGTGGACACGCTGTATTTGTAGACTGTGGACAAATAGTACCGCATATACCGTTTGATCAATTCCCAGCTCAAGCTCTATGCAATGCTTTATACATTGAAGGTGGAGTTAGACCTGTAGAAATTGGATCTCTATTACTTGGTAGAGACCCGGATACTAAAGAAAATTTAAAAGCTGACAAAGAATTCATGCGTCTTACAATACCAAGAAGAACTTATACTATGGAGCACTTAAGATATGTGGCCGAATGTTTAATAAATGTATATAAAAACAGAGATTCAATCAAAGGATTAAAATTCACATATGAATCACCGATACTTAGACACTTCACTGCTGAATTTGAACCTGTAAAATAGGAGAAAATATGAAGAAATTAAATGTAACATCAGAAATTGGAGAATTGAAGAAAGTTCTTTTGCATAGACCTGGTAGAGAACTTGAAAATTTAACCCCTAAGTGGTTAGAACAACTTCTTTTTGATGATATTCCATGGCTGGATTTAGCTCAAAAAGAACATGATGCATTCGCAGATGTTTTTAGAAAAAATGGAGTTGAAGTTTTATATCTTGTGGACTTAGCAGCGGAGAGTTTAGACATTTCTAAAGAAGTTAAAGATCAATTCATTGATCAATTTCTTAAAGAATCAATGATCACTAGCGATACACTTAGAATAAAAGTTAAAGAGTATTTAGTGAGTATAGAAGATACTAAGAAATTAGTCTCGGTAACTATGTCGGGTATTAGAAAAATAGAAATACCAAATTTTGAAAAAAGAACTCTCTCTGATTATATTAGAGACTACCCATTTGTAACTGATCCTATGCCTAACTTATATTTTACAAGAGATCCATTCGCTATCATAAATGGTGGAGTGGCTATTTCTAAGATGTTTTCAGTGACGAGAAGCAGAGAAACAATTTATGCTGAATATATTTTTAAATATCACCCAATATACGGTGATGATAGTATAGCTAAATACTATAATAGGGATATGGTTTCTACTATTGAAGGTGGAGATATTTTAGTTTTATCTGAAAAGGTCTTAGCGGTAGGAGTTTCTCAAAGAACCCACCCTGCTAGCATTGAAAAATTAGCGAAAAATCTATTTTATTTGAATGAAACAAAATATGACACGCTGATTGCTTTTGATATTCCTAAAAACAGAGCATTTATGCATTTAGATACGATATTTACACAAGTTGATTATGATAAATTCTTGATTCATCATGATGTTCAAAATGTAGTTAAAGCCTATGAAGTGAAAAGAAAACCGAATAGTAAAAGCAAATTAGTCGTAACTCCAATTGAAGCTAAACTAGAAGAAATTTTATCTAAGTATATGGATAGAGATATCACTCTAATACCTTGTGGTGGAGAAGATTCAGTTTCAGCAGATAGAGAGCAATGGAATGATGGAGCCAACACAGTAGTTATTAGACCAGGAGAAGTCATTGTATACGAAAGAAATCATATAACAAATGATATTTTAAAGGAACATGGAATTAAAGTACATGCGATACCATCAAGCGAATTATCTAGAGGTCGAGGTGGGCCAAGATGTATGAGCATGCCATTTTATAGAGAAAATTTAAAATAAGGTTTGCATTCCATCAAAAAAGGTGTATAATAAAACTAAAGGTGACATATGTCAAATATGGAGGTGAGTTATATGCCAGCTAGAGATGGAACAGGACCAATGGGGCAAGGGCCTTATTCAGGCAGAGGGTTCGGAAGATGTAATTCTGAGCAGTCAAACAAAAGATCTTTCTACGGTAGAGGAAGAAGATATTTTGCATATGACAACTCAAAAGAAGCTTTGGAAGCTGAAAAAAAAGCTTTAAAAAATAGACTAGACTATATTGATTCAAAACTAGATAAGTAAGAAAACGGCTAATTTTTAGCCGTTTTTAAGATATTGGGAGGAAAATATGATAATAGCATTACCAACAGTAGATAAAACAGAAAACACAAAAGTATCTGAGCATTTTGGAAGATCAAACTGTTTCTTCTTTTATGATACTGATCAAAAAACATTCGAAGTAATTGAAAACAAAAACAAAGACGGCCAAGGTGGAGTAGGAATTAAATCATCAGAATTTATTTTGGATAAAAACACTGATGTTTTAATAACGCCAAGACTTGGAGAAAAAGCTCTAAGAGTTATTAAGGATAGCGGAGTTACTATAATGAAAACCGTTGATAAAACAGCCTTAGAGAATATTGAACTATATTTTAAAGGTGAATTAGAAGGGTTATTCTAAATGGTAATAGCAGTACTGAGTGGAAAAGGTGGGACTGGTAAGACACTACTTAGTGTTAATCTTTCTTATCTTGCAAAAAAGTCTATATATATTGACTGCGACGTTGAAGAACCGAACGGTCTCTTATACTATAAGTTAGAAAAGCAAACTAAAGAATCGGTATTTGTTGATATGCCAATCATAGATCACGATAAGTGTAACGGGTGTAGAATATGTACTGATTTTTGTAAGTTTAATGCACTTGCATTTATCAAAGGCAGAGTACAAGTATATGATGATTTATGTCATTCTTGTGGAGGGTGTAAGTTAGTTTGTCCTCAAAATGCAATTACTGAGGTGAAGAAATCTGTAGGTGAAATTAAGTCTGGAAACTATGGAGATACAGAAGTTCTCTCAGGTGAAATGATTATCGGAGAAGAATCCGGAGTACCAATTATAAAAGCACTTTTAAATAGAATAGTTGGTAAGGATAAAACTGTTTTTATTGACTCTCCCCCAGGTAATGGATGCACAGTAATGGAAAGTATTAGTGAAGCCGATTATTGTGTATTAGTAGCTGAACCTTCAATTTTTGGATTACATAATCTGAACATGGTATACAACTTAGCAAAAGTTTTTAATAAGAAAATCGGCTTAGTTATTAATAAGGTTTCTGATAACTTAATAATTAATGAATACGCTCTAAAAAACAATATAAAAGTACTAGGTGAAATACCTATGAATTTAACTATGGGTAAACTTAATTCAGAAGGTAAAATTGTTTCCAAAATGAAAGAATATAAACCTCTTTTTAATGATATTTTAGATACCATTTATAAGGAGGTAAAAATATGAAACAACTGTTAATTTTAAGTGGAAAAGGTGGGACCGGCAAGACTACAATAGCTAGCTCTTTTATAGAACTATCTAAAGCAAGAGCTTTTGCAGATTGTGATGTAGAGGCACCAAACTTACATTTATTAAATAATAACGGTAAAATAGAAAACACTCCTTATTACGGAATGAAGAAAGCTTATGTTAATCAAGACGCATGTATTCAATGTGGTCTATGTAAAATGAATTGCAAGTTCGATGCTGTCAATTATGATGGATTATATAAGATAGATCCATTTGCATGCGAGGGATGTTCAGTTTGTGAATTTGTTTGTCCACAAAATGCTATTGTAATGAGAAGTAGTAAAGATGGGGAAATGACTCTATATAGGGGAAAATCATTATTCTCCACAGCTGAGCTTAATATGGGTAGTGGTAATTCAGGTAAGCTAGTTATTGCCGTTAAAAGCCGACTTAAAGGTAACTTATCTAACGAAGAGCTAATTATCATTGATGGGTCTCCGGGAATTGGGTGTCCAGTTATTGCATCTCTAAGCGGAGTTGACATGGTTTTAATAGTAACGGAGCCATCAGTATCAGGGATTAGCGATATGGAAAGAATCATTAAAACAGCGAAGATATTTAGTGTGAAAATTGCAGTTTGCATTAACAAATATGATACAAATATAGCCTTAAGTCGAAAAATTGAAAACTATGTTTCATCCCTAAATATAGACTTTGTAGGTAAAATTCCTTATGATAAATTAGTAACCGAAATAACCAACCAACAAAAATTGATTGTAAATACAGATTCTCAAGCTTCTGAAGCAATCAAAATCATTTATAAAAATACAATTGAGATTTTAAACGTTTAAAGCAAATCATATGACTTAAATTGCTCCTTATGTTATAATAATTTTGACAAAAAAGGAGCGATTTCTATGTTTTCAACTATTTTGGCAATGCAAAAACAAAAGAGATATATTCTTCAAGGAGCAATTGTACTTGTATTGTTTCTAGTTCTATATTTTGTATTAGATAGATTAAATATGACTTATACGGAAATGATCGATGCTTATGGTGTGTATCTGGTTTTAATTAATGTTGTATTAAATATAGTTATGGCAATAACAAGTGCATTTATGTGGAACATTTCAACCGCATTAGTTAAGCTGACTGGAAAAGAAGGAAAAGCATCAACCGTTTCAGGATTAGCTTATTTATTTGGACTATTAACATATGGGTGTACACCTTGTGTGATTGCAATGTTTTCCGCCATTGGTATTACATTTGCAGTAGCGGCTTTACCATTAGC
>Ga0209345_10003089_pt1 | contig 17460 bp, 17 predicted proteins | sample Cruoilmetagenom7_FD_187294 | JGI IMG/M metagenome (GOLD analysis project Ga0209345, IMG submission 187294) | Oil polluted marine microbial communities from Coal Oil Point, Santa Barbara, California, USA - Sample 7 (SPAdes) (version 2) | ecosystem: Environmental > Aquatic > Marine > Oil seeps ...
CCAGTGTATTCTGAGTGGGTTCCAGATAAAACACAGGTTCAATAATTGGGACAGAGATGGACTCCCATTCCAGGGAAAAGAGGTAGGCTTTGATTCCCTGGTCCACTGCCAGTGCAGCCACCAGAAAAATCCAGTTAATCCCTTTTTTCACACCGAAGGTCTCTCCAAGAAAGGTGCTCAGTGCTGCCAGAAATCCCAGGAAGAGCGCAGGCAGCAGAAAGAATTTCCAGAGGTAGTCCAGGTCCGTTACCCGGTTGCTCACTGAATAAATGACCATGACTAAAAGCCAGATGGCAAAGAACAGGGCCATATTTCTGAAGTAGGTGCGAGCCATATAGCGATAGTAAGTGCGAGGCGAAAATAGTGAAATTTGGATTAATAAAAATCTTTCCTTTAATTTGACATTCCTAATTGAATAAGATGAACTTGATTCACACAAACTGGTGGTGGCACTCCTATTTCCGACAAACCGGAGCTTAGGCAGCGTCTTCTTGTGCAATACAATATTCAAGGCTTCCTCTTCGGGGGAAGCCTTTTTTTATGACCCAAACAGAAGTTTGAAATGAAAAAAATACCCGTAAAAGTAGTCACACGAAAAATCCTGGCAGATATTATTACGCCGGTAAGCATCTATCTGAAGGTGCGGGATATCTATCCGAACGCATTGCTTCTTGAGAGCTCCGATTATCACAGCAAGGAGAACTCCTATTCATTTATCTGCATGGATCCCATTGCGGAGTATCTGGTACATCACAATGAGATCCGTGTCTCTCTGCCAGGCAGTGAACCAAGCATAAGAAAGGCAGGACCCCGAGAGGAAGTGGTGGATAGTCTCCTGGATTTTCTTTCGGCTTTTGCGGTGGAGGATGAAGGAGAGGAACTGTTGGCGGATGGGATTTTCGGGTACTCTACCTTCGATGCCGTTCAGTATTTTGAAGATATCCGTTTTCAATCCAATCTCTCCGAAAAAGAGGATATCCCGGAGATCAGGTATAACTTTTTCAGGTTTGTGCTGGCGGTCAATCATCTGACCAATGAACTGCTGTTGTTTGAAAATATCGTGAACGGTGGCGGGAGCGACATTGACCGGGTAAGGACTTTGCTGCACAACCGGAATATTGCAAGCTACGCTTTTGCTACCTCTGGTGCTGAGGCCTCCAATTTGAGTGATGCTGATTTCCGCGCCATGGTGGCGAAGGGAAAGGAACACTGTTTCAGAGGGGATGTTTTTCAGATTGTCCTCTCCAGGCAGTATTTCCAGGATTTCACCGGTGATGAATTTAATGTATACCGGGCACTTCGTTCCATCAATCCCTCGCCCTATCTGTTCTATTTTGATTACGGAAGCTACAAGCTATTTGGCTCTTCTCCCGAAGCCCAGATTGTCGTAAAAGATGGTAAAGCCTATATCAATCCCATTGCCGGCACCTTCAGGCGGACTGGGAATGATCGTGAGGATCAGGAATTGGCAAAAAAGCTGGCCGAAGATGAGAAAGAGAATGCGGAGCATGTCATGCTCGTGGACCTGGCCAGGAATGATCTGAGCCGTACTACTCAGAAGGTTGTGGTCGAGGAGTACCGTGAAATTCAGTTCTACTCACACGTGATCCATATGGTATCAAAAGTCTCGGGGAAATTGAACGATGATGCCAATACCATCCGGATCCTTGCCGAATCATTTCCCGCAGGAACCCTCTCAGGAGCTCCCAAATACAGAGCCATGGAGCTGATAGATACCTACGAAACCAAACGCCGGGGATACTACGGCGGAACCATCGGTTTTATACGCTTTAACGGGGATATCAACCATGCCATAATGATCCGTTCTTTCCTTTCACGAGACCACAGGCTCTATTACCAGGCGGGTGCAGGGATTGTCTCCGAGTCCACCGAAGAGGGTGAATTGCAGGAGGTAAATAATAAGCTGGCGGCTCTGAAATCAGCCATAGAAATGGCCGCAAATATGAACAAAGCTAATTAGACAGAAGATGAAGATTCTTGTACTGGATAATTATGACTCCTTTACCTATAACCTGGTACAGTATATCGAACGGGTTATAAAGCAAGCAGTCGATGTGAAAAGGAATGATCAGCTGCAGCTCGAAGAGGTGGATGGCTACGATAAAATATTGATTAGTCCTGGACCCGGGATACCCCTTGAGGCAGGTCTCACCCTGGATCTAATCCGCGAGTATGGTTCCCGCAAAAGTATCCTTGGAGTCTGTCTGGGGCACCAGGCAATCGCTGAGGCCTATGGCGGTTCCATTAAAAATCTATCCACGGTATATCATGGTGTGACGGGTCAGATGAAACAGCTGGTCAAGGATGAGTATCTCTTTGCTGGAGTTCCGGAGCTTTTTGATGCGGGGCGCTATCACTCCTGGGTGGTGGAGCACCAGACGCTTCCCCCGGAGTTGGAGATTACCGTGAAGAATGATGAGGGCTATATCATGGCTCTGAGACACAGGGTGCATGATGTGAAGGGGGTACAGTTTCACCCCGAATCGGTGCTGACCGAATATGGAGGAAGGATGATTTTAAACTGGATACAAAAGAGCAGACCATGAAAGATACTTTACAATATCTCTTTGATCATAAAACTCTGGGAAAGGAGGATGCCAAACTGATCCTCAGAAATATGGCAGAGGGGAAATACAACGATTCTGAAATTGCGGCATTTATTTCGGTCTATCTGATGCGGAGCATAACCGTGGAAGAACTGACCGGATTCCGTGATGCGCTTATGGAGCTTTGCACCCCGGTGGATCTGTCGGATTACAATACCATAGATGTATGTGGTACGGGTGGTGATGAAAAAAATACTTTCAATATCTCTACGCTCACCTCTTTTGTGGTGGCAGGAACCGGAGAGAAGGTGGCCAAACATGGCAACTACAGTGTTTCATCTGCCTGCGGATCCTCCAATGTGCTTGAGTATTTTGGATATCACTTCAGCAGTGATCCCCAGCAGCTCAAGAGAGAGCTGGACCGCTGCAATATCTGTTTCCTGCATGCTCCCCTGTTTAATCCGGCCATGAAGAATGTGGCTCCGGTCAGAAGGAGTCTGCGCATTAAAACCTTCTTTAATATGCTCGGGCCCATGGTGAATCCATCCAGTCCCCAAAATCAGCTGGTTGGAGTGTTTAGCCTGGATGTGGCCAGACTCTACCATTATCTCTACCAGGGAACAGAGAAGCAGTTCTGCATTATTCACTCCCTGGATGGCTATGATGAAATTTCCCTTACGGGGAGCTTCCGGGTGCATACCCGTAGTAAGGAGCGAACCTTCGTTCCGGGTGACCTGGGACTGGAGATTGTTGCTCCTTCTGAGATTTATGGAGGGTCAACGGTGCAGGAGGCAGCAGGTCTGTTTCAGAAGATCCTGAAGGGAGAAGGGAGCAGGGCCCAGAATGATGTGGTAGTCGCCAATGCAGCGCTGGCACTGAATTGCATGGACGAATCATCCGGAATGGAACAAAGTCTGGAACGGGCGAGGGATTCGCTCGGATCGGGCTCCGCATACCGTTCCTTTACGAAACTCCTGGAGAACAGCTAATATGAATATTCTTGATACCATCGTAGAGCAGAAGCGGGTGGAGATCCTGAAGCGAAAACGGAAATACCCTCTTGCCAGTCTGGGGACCTTTCCATTCTACGGGCGCCCATGCAATAAAATTGCTCTTGCGGACCTGGAGAACAGGCCGGGGATTATTGCAGAATTCAAGCGAAAATCACCTTCGCGGGGGTTCATTAACCCGGATTGTGACCCCGTGAGTGTGGCAAGCGCCTATGAAGAGGCTGGGGTTGCTGCCATGAGTATACTCACCGACCGGAACTTTTTTGGTGGATCCTTCCAGGACCTTAAGCAGGTAAGGGAAGCCCACCCGGACCTGGTTCTTTTAAGAAAGGATTTTATGATTGATCCCTATCAGCTCCATGAAGCCAGTGCCTATGGAGCAGATATGGTATTGCTGATCGCCTCCATCCTGGATCGCAGGGAGGTGGAGGAGCTGACTCTTGAGGCTAAATCATTGGGTATGAATGTACTGTTTGAGGTGCACCATAAGGAGGAGCTTGAAAAGTATCATCCGGATATCAGATTTGTGGGTGTAAACAACCGCGATCTGAAGAGATTTAAGGTGGATACGGCCAGGAGCCTGGAACTCATTGGAGAGATGCCTCCCGGAGTGATTTCCGTATCGGAAAGCGGGCTCACCGGTCCGGGAGTGATCCGGACGCTATGGGTGGCTGGGTACAGATTATTTCTTATGGGAGAGACCTTTATGAAAGAGAAAAATCCAGGTACGGCCTGCAGGCGATTGATGGAGAGTTTATAGAAAAGCGATGCTTCTAACTTATGAATAAAGAAACATTACAGATTAAAGTTTGTGGGATGCGGGATCCTCAGAACCTGGAGCAGGTTTGTGAACTGGTGCCGGAATTTGTAGGATTTATTTTTTATGAAGGATCCAAACGTTTTGTTGGAAAAAATCCGGATCCGGCCCTCTTTATCCTTCCGGTTTCGGGAATAAAAAAGGTGGGAGTATTTGTAAATGAGGATCCAAAGCAGGTCAGGAAAAGTATAGAGCTACATGAGCTGGACGCGGTCCAACTGCATGGAAGCGAAAATGCAGATTACTGCCGGATCCTGGCCGTGGATGGGGTGCAGGTGATCAAGGTACTTGATCCTTACGGGCCAGATCCCGGATTTGGGGATTATGCGGGAGTGGTGGACTTCTTTCTTTTTGATTCGGCCGGCCAGGGAGCAGGTGGAACGGGAGAGAAGTTTGACTGGAAAGTTCTGGAAGGCAAGCCAGATGCAGCACCATATTTGCTGAGCGGAGGGATAGGACCCGGGGACGCTGAAACACTACGACTCATCCATCTCCCCGGGATGATGGGAGTTGATGTCAACAGCAGGTTTGAAGTGGCACCCGGACTAAAGGATGTAAAGGCCTTGAAAATGTTTTTTAATCATATCAGAAAATAGACACTTATGGGATCGGAAGTGGACAGCAATGGATTTTATGGAGAATTTGGAGGAGCCTATATTCCTGAAATGCTCTATCCGAATATCAGGGAACTGGAAGAGCGTTATCTGGATATCATATTATCAGACAGTTTTCAGAGTAAATTCAGGCTCCTGTTAAAAGATTATGCCGGAAGACCCACTCCACTCTTCAGGGCGGAGCGCTTGTCGGAGCATTATGGGACACAGATTTTTCTGAAGAGGGAAGATCTGAATCATACCGGTGCCCATAAGATCAATAATACCATTGGACAGATTCTGCTGGCCAGAGAGCTGGGGAAAAAGCGGATTATTGCTGAGACCGGAGCGGGACAACATGGGGTGGCCACGGCAACCGTGTGTGCCCTGACGGGTATGGAGTGTGTGGTCTACATGGGAGCGCTGGACCTGGAACGTCAGGCACCCAATGTGAAAAAGATGAAGATGCTGGGGGCCAGAGTAGTGCCGGTGCACAGCGGAAGCAGAACCCTGAAGGATGCGACCAATGAGGCCATCCGTGACTGGATCAATCACCCGGTAGATACCCACTATATCATAGGATCGGTGGTGGGACCACATCCCTATCCCGATATGGTAACACGCTTTCAATCAGTGATCTCAGAGGAGATCAGGATTCAGCTGGAGGAGAAAGCAGGACGTAACTATCCGGATTTTCTGCTGGCCTGCGTGGGCGGCGGAAGCAATGCGGCCGGAGCCTATTTTCACTACCTGGAGGACCATCGTGTCCGCCTGATCTCTGTCGAAGCTGCAGGTCTGGGAGTGGAGAGTGGTAAAACCGCTGCCACTTCACTGATCGGCACACCGGGCATTATTCATGGCAGCAGAACCCTGCTGATGCAGGATCGGGATGGCCAGATAGTGGAGCCTTACTCCATATCCGCGGGACTGGATTATCCGGGAGTTGGGCCCCTTCACGCCTGGCTGGCCGGAACGGGAAGGTCCACTGTATATGCAGTTAGCGATGAAGAGGCCCTTCAGGCAGCCCTCCTCTGTACCCGGAAAGAGGGGATCATCCCTGCACTCGAGACCGCACATGCTCTGGCTGGCCTGGAAAAAATCGCTGCCGGGTCAGGGGAGGTGGTAGTGGTGAACCTCTCGGGACGGGGGGACAAGGATATGGAAATTTATATCGACAGACTTGAATTATAAAGGATGAAAAATAACAGGATTGATCAACTTTTCAGGGAGAAGGAAGGAGAGATCCTCTCCATATATATGACCGCTGGTTTCCCTGCACTTCAGGCTACCGGAAGAGTGTTGAGAGCGCTGCAGGAGCATGGGGCAGATATGGTTGAGATCGGAATCCCCTTCTCTGATCCTCTGGCGGATGGCCCCGTGATCCAGCAGAGTAGTCAGCTTGCCCTGCGCAATGGTATGAGCCTGGATCTGCTTTTCACTCAGTTGAAGGAGATTCGTCAAAGCCTTAAGATCCCACTGGTACTGATGGGTTACCTGAATCCAGTTCTGCAGATGGGCATGGAACAGTTTCTGAAAAGATGCAGGGATACCGGGATCGATGGAGTGATTATTCCGGATTTACCCCCCCTGGAATATGAAACCAGGTATCGTCAGCTTTTTCAGACCTATGGCATATATCATTCCCTGCTTATCACACCGCATACAGAAAAGGCACGGATAGATAAGATTGCGGCCCTGTCAGAAGGATTTGTCTATTTGGTGGCCGAGTCTTCGACTACAGGAGCCAGAAACACGGTTGTGAAGCATCAGCGAGCTTATTTTCAGCGGATGAAGGAGATGAATCTTCCGGTACCCGGTCTGATCGGATTTGGCATCTCAAACCGGGAGACCTTTCAGATAGCCTGTGAATATGCCCGGGGAGCGATTATTGGAAGTGCATTTATTAAAGCCCTCGGTGCGAAAAACTCCCTTACACTGGAACAAAAGGTGGAGCGGTTTATTGGCGAAATCCGTGGAGGGCTTGGCACTAGAATTTAAGAGGGATCTGAGCACTAAGTTGTATCTGCCAGCCGGTCCAGTCTGAGCTGAGTGTTCGTTCCGTGTCGTTGGGATCCAGTAGTGAATTACCTCCGTCTTTCTCTTTCAGATTGCCGGTCAGGTCCACCAGGTAGGATGCGCTAAGTCCAAGAGCAAATTTTTTAAACCTGTAGCTAATTTCGCCTCCCACAGTGCCGGCAGGACTGATGGCTCTGTATTTGTTGTACACGCTGTTGCTGTAGTTCTGTATGGAATAGGACGAATGGATGCTCAGGTCACTCATACAGGCTTCCGCTTTCCCGTACAGCGACAGGTCAAGATGCTCACCGCCCCAGAGAGAGTAGGAGAGATATGCTCCCAGGCGGTGCGAGGTGGCTGACATTTCGGTGAACAGGGATCCGGAGTAATCGAGGTAACTTGATTTGCCTCCTGTGGTGGAGTAGCTATATCCACCTCCAATTCGGATCTGTTCGTATAACTGCTTAAAAACTATTAAGGATACGGAGGTAAAGGGGGGGAAGGAAGAGGTGATTTTACCCTCTACAGGATAAGTGCTTAAAATGTGTTCCTGCAGATATTTCATGTCATCCATACGGACGGATGCTGCTCCGAGGTAGAGTTTAAAACCGATGTCCTGCCCCAGCGAGTTTTGTACCGGGAGTAGAAGCAACAGGCCCAGAATCAAAATATATTTTTTCATTTTTGCCCTCCCCAGTTAAAGTCCACTGCAATCTTGAGATGATCCATCAGGGCTTCGTATCCAACCCTGTCGGCCAGACTATTGCTGTTGCTGGAGTAGTAAAAGTCCAGATAGAGGGTATCCACACCGGAAGAATCCGCCATCTCCGGATAGATCCAGAAGAATCCAGAGGTACTGTCCGATTCAAAAAACGGGGTGCCGGCAACTTCAGCATACACAAAATAGAGCTCTCCGCCTGCTATCTCAACATTATAGATAAGCTCCAGGCTGTCGTTTACCTGCGGATGATGAAGTGAGTCCAGATTGGTGGTCACAGAAAAAACCGGAGGATCACCAGGTACAGGTATTACCTCGAATAGTTCCACATCGGAGTAGAAGCAGGCTGGTATCAAACAAAGGAATACTGCCGCAAGCAGGAAAAAGAGAGCTTTTCTCATGAGGGCAGTAAAAGTAGCAAAAAAAGAGCATCTAAGGGCCCAGGACCTCTTCGATAACCTGCTGAAGTACCTTTTCCATGGTTAATCCCATGGTTTGAATTTGTTTGGGTATAATGCTCTCCTCAGACATTCCCGGAATAGAGTTGAGCTCCAGAAAGTACACCTGGTTACCCTTGATGATAAAATCAACCCTGATAATGCCTGAACAAGAACATAGCTTATAGATGTCCATGGCCATGTCGTGACACCTCCTTGCTACATCTTCGTCGATACGGGCCGGCGTGATCTCTTCGGCCATCCCAGCGGTATACTTGGCTTCATAGTCGAAGAATTCATTCTCAGTTACGATTTCTGTGATGGGAAAGAGCGTAAAGCCATCCCCTTTTTTCATCAGGCCGCAGGTTACCTCGGTTCCTTTAATATAGCGCTCCACAATGGCTTCGTGATCCTCCTGCAGAGCTTTATCCAGTGCCGCTTGCAGGTCCTCGTAACGCACTACTTTCGCTATGCCGAAGCTTGAGCCCCCATTGTTTGGCTTCACAAAACAGGGGATTCCCACCAGGCTGGCCAAAGCTTCCAGATCGGGTTCAATCTCTTTTCTTACAAGACTGGCTTCCGGGGTGAGTATCCCATGTTGTTTCAGAAAACTTTTGCAGGTGTATTTATCAAATGTGAGAGCAGAGGAGAGGTGATTGGAACTGCTGTATGGGATACCCATAATATCAAAATATCCCTGAAGTTTACCATCTTCACCCGGTGTTCCGTGTATAGTATTCCATATAAAATCGAAGGAAAATCTCTCTCCGTTTTTCTGAAAGCTGAGATCGTTTTTATCAAGTGCTACCGTCTTTTTTCCAAGATGTACCTTCCATGTATTCCCCCTTACCTCCACGAGGAAACAGGAGTGGCCTGCTGCTTCGAGCCACTTGCGAACCTGGTCGGCACTTTTCATGGAGATTACATATTCGGATGAATCTCCTCCTGTAAAAATCGCAATGTTCATGTTTTCTTGGCTAGATTTATTCTCTTAAGTTAAAAATACGACCTTTTATACGAAAGAGTGGCATGGAAGTGGATTCCTTTTTGACGAATGGGGCCATTCATCCATGAATGAAATGAATTCTCCGTTTTTCTTTATTGGTCACGACGTCCCTGGATATAGGTGCGCCATTTCTCAAGTAGCGTGCTGAAACCTTCTGGAATCGGTGCGTCGAACAACATCTCTTTTCCGGAGGAGGGGTGAACGAAGCCAAGCGTACTGGCATGCAGGGCCTGGCCCGGAAGAAGATCGAAGCAATTCTGGACAAACTGCTTGTATTTAGTGAAGGTGGTTCCCCTGAGGATCCGGTCGCCTCCGTACTCCGGATCATTGAAGAGGGGATGGGATGTATATTGAAAATGGACACGGATCTGGTGCGTGCGTCCGGTCTCCAGTCGGCATTCAACCAGGTTCACATAACCCAGGCGTTCCATAACCCGGTAATGTGTAATCGCCTCTTTGCCCTGCTCTCCCTCGGGGAATACATGCATCTGTTTCCTATTTTTGGGATTCCGGCCAATGTTTCCAAAGATTGTTCCCTCTTCCTCCTTCAAATCGCCCCACACCAGGGCGGTATAGGTTCTTTTGGAGGTTTTATGGAAGAACTGACTGGCCAGCTTATTCAGCGCCAGTTCATTTTTCGCCACCACCAGTAAACCAGAGGTGTTTTTGTCGATCCGGTGCACCAGGCCTGGCCTCTCCTCTCCCGAGTGAAAGAGGGGATTGTCCCTGAGATGGTACATCAAAGCATTGACCAGGGTCCCTGTGTAATTGCCATATCCCGGGTGCACCACCAGTTCACATTGTTTGTTTACAACTATGACATCTTCATCCTCAAATATGATATCCAAGGGAATATCCTCGGGAATCAACTCAATTTTGCGTGGTGGATGTGGTAGTACAACGGTAATAAGATCTCCTGGTTTTACACGGTAGTTTGGCTTAACCGGCTGTTTGTTGGAAAGGATATTTCCGGCATTGGCTGCGGCCTGAATTCTACTTCTGGAGGTGCTTTCAAGTTTATTGGAAAGAAACTTATCAATTCGCAGGGGTGCTTGACCAGGGTCCGCAACGAACCTGAAATGTTCAAATAATTCATTGTTATCTGCAGGATCCACAAGCAAGTTTAATGATAGATCAATAGTTTAGAATAATAGGGTTCCCCCGAGATGACGGCCCTGATAAAATAGAGACCTGGTGCAAGACCTGATACATCCAGGCTGTTGGATTGGAGTTCGGAGCGCTGGATCTGCCGGCCCGAATTATCAAAGATATCAAGAACGAGCCCTTCATTCTCAAATCCTGCCGGAACCTGAATCCAGATCCGGTCGCTGGCCGGATTGGGATAGAGATTCAGGGGAGTGAGAGCAGCATCCGGGGGCTCCTCCCCGGTACTGATCTCTTGCATATAGGGCCTGAATAGTAACATACCAGGTGCGTCAGAGCTGACCCAGATGCCCAGGTTGTAAAACATCACCGGTGAAAGGGGAGGATTGTTGAGGTCAAGCCCCACATTGAGCAGAAATTCCTTATGTTGTCTCCACCCCACATAAAAAGGTCCGTTGACGGGAACTGGTTCAGAAAACTCATATTTCACAAACCCGGTATAGGTGGAGGTATACCCTGGTTTATAGATTGTCTCGTCATCCCAGAGAACTGTACCCGGGATCCCGTCTGAATCATCCCAGACCATCAGGTTAAAGGTGTAATCCTTCAGGTTGATGGAATCATATACTTGGTTAAAAAAGATATAGATGCCGCCCAGCAGATCCGGTTCGTAGGAGTTATGGCGTATGGCTACTGTTCCGTAGGCTGTTCCGTCCCCCCTCAGTCCATATCCTGCCTCAGCGGTTCCGTCATCGTAGGCATAATAATCCCGGAAAAGCTGGTCATGAATTACTGTGTCGTTGACTTTGGGATCAAATTCATCGGTTCGCAATGCGGCTTTAAACCTGACCAGTGCAGAGTCTCCCCGGTTAAAGTCCAGATCGTAAGGAAAGGCGAAGTCGACCACCAGATCTGCTTGGGCCGGGACGTCCAGAGCAGTGGGGATTCCTATAAGTTCTGATTCCCCGTAAAGCGGTTCCAGAATACTCAGGGAGCGGGTTACATTCCGGGTAATGGTATCATTGTTCCTGTATCCCGCTGACACAAACGGAGCCAGGGTTGTATTGTAGGCTTGTTCAAAATGGGCCCAGGGAACTGCACTTAGCTCCTTAAGGACAGAGCTGAGTGCTGTGTTAAATGCTACATCCCTTAGAATGGTGTCTGAGACAGACCTGTTTGCATGAAGACGCACATAGTCCACATGCCAGTAGTCCACATTGCTCCTTTTATCGGGGGTCTCATTGTTCCTGGGAAGGCTGGCTCTGTTTCTGAACCTGAATCTGAACTCGCTATTCAAAAAGCGCTCTGCAGTAATGGGAATCATCACATGCCTGAATGGATGAAGCCCGGTACCGGGTACACGCCAGACATTGATCCACCGGCTGGAATCGCTCGCGAAAAAATCGACCATCAGCGAGTCTTCCTCCTCCGGCAGGTCGCAGAGCCCACCGGGCTGGTAAAGAAAACTAAGGTAGATACTGTCCGATTCCGGGTACTCCAGGTTAATGGGGTGACTGCTCAGGAGGTCTGCCTCAAAAGTGTTGGGAGAGAGGACAGCATTTGCGTAGATAGAACCATCTGCATCCAGAGCGTCCAGCGTAGCAACTCCGTTGGAGACCGGATTTACCATGAAGTTATTATTTACAAATGCGAAGTGATCGCTCCAGCTACTCGTGTCGGCGATTAAACTACTGTTGGAAAAATCGTCAAATATGGGAAGCTCCAGCAGGGAAGCTCCGGTAGCTTTCCTGGCACTCTGAATATTAAGATGCTCTTGTGCGGCTCTGGGGTTATGGTAAAGGGGAGTAATGACTTCCTGTGCCTGAAGCCTAAGAATTCCAGGAAAAGAGACCAGGATAGATACTAATACACAGGTGGTTCTATTCATTCAATCATTCTGTGTCATCACCAAAAATGGTGGAATCGGACTGAGGCAGAAGCGTTGAATCCAAAGTGAGCCAGATATCCATTTCCATTCCCATATTCAATCTTTTAAACTCATCGAAATCAGGATACTGTCTCCAGATAAAAGCACTTGCACTGTCCTCCGCTTCTTCCAGACTTTCATCATAGGTAACAGCACCCAGATTCAGATAAAAATCAGAAATGATCCCGGTAGCCTCTTCAAGTCCAAGCCCCAACAGGTCAGGGACCCGTGTTGTCTTGCTGCTCAATCCCATTCCGAGGACCAGATCAATGACCGCTCCCTTGGTGATTACGGTTCCTTCATTAATAACGGAGTCGCCGTGCATTTGTTGTAGTACATTGTTTTTAGCAAAATCGGGTCTGTATTCGATGGTTCCCTGGACCAATCCTGCATTCTGCAAGGCAAGTCTTGCCTGGCGGAAAGAGAGCCCAATCAGTTGAGGCATCGATACCATTTCCGGGTTTACGGCATTCATGGTCAGGAAGATCTTCCGGTTTTTCTTTACCCTGGAGCGGGCACCTGGATTTTGTTTTACCACAGTGCCCCTGGGCATTTCGTTGGAGAAAACCGAATCCACCACTTCAAATCTCAGTCGCCTTGAGGAGGTTACATCATCCACCTCCTCCACGGTGAGACCCGCAAAATCCGGGACCACTATGGTCTTCCCATGATGGGTATATATTTTAATCCAGAGGAGTGTTCCCAACAGCAAGATAATGCTGATGGCCGCAGCCAGTCCAAGATGCCGCAGGAACTTCTTAGTAATAAGAAACTTGAAAAAATCCATATTTCGAGCTTTGCTCAAAGGTAATGTTTATTGTAAAAAATTGGACAAAAAAATAACCAACCGGCAATCGGTCAGTTATTCAGTAAAGCTTACAAGCTATTATTTATGCTTTGTGCCTTGGCTCGTCGGAAACAGTCAGCTTTTTGCGTCCTTTTTTTCTTCTGGAGGCAATTACACCACGTCCACTGGCTGATGACATCCGCTCCCTGAAACCGTGCTTATTCTTTCTTTTCCTGTTGGATGGCTGAAATGTACGCTTCATAAGATCTTTGTTTTGAGGGTGCAAAAATAAGTCATTTTTTTAGATATACAATCATTTTTGTAGAAAAAAAAGACTCGTTAAAGCAGCTTGACAGAGGGAAGATCTTTACCCGGTTTTTAAAGGGTGCCAGCTCCGTATCCAGTTCTCCTCCTTTCAAAGAGATCAAACCATTGGGCATGGATTGCTCATTTCCGGGCTCTATGAGCTTACGTGTCCACCGGTACAATTTGGGAAAAGCCGTAACTGCTCTTGAAACCACGAAGTCAGCCTTCAGGCTTATCTGCTCCATTCGTTGATTTACAGGATTTACATTTTTTAAGTCCAGGTGCTCTGTGATCTCCCGGATCAACTCAATTTTTTTCCCAATGGAATCTACCAGAGTAAATGCAGTGAAAGGAAACAAGATGGCCAGTGGGATTCCGGGAAAGCCCCCGCCGGTACCCACATCAATGACCCTGGCATTGGCATCAAATTGAAATTTTTTGGCAATGGAGAGGGAGTGAAGAATGTGCCGCTCCTCCAGGTGCGCGATATCTTTACGGGAAATTACGTTCACCTTTTGATTTAGTTCAGGGACAATTTTCATCAGCTTTTCAAACTGTTTGACCTGCTGAGTGCTAAGATCAGGAAAATATTTACTGATCAGCTCCATGGGAATCCGGATTGGATCAGGGCTTTTCCTGGGAACGGTTCAGGATGTTCAGAAGCAGCTCCCTTGCCCTGAATAGTTGTGCTTTTACTGTACCTATTGGTATATCAAGTTCTACAGCGATCTCATCATAGGAGTACTCCTTGAAGTAGCGCAGTTCAACCAGTTGTCTGTACCGGGGCTTCAGGCGTGAGACAACCTTTCGCATATGCTTGATCTTTTGCTTGTTGATCATATAGGATTCGGGGTCCGGATCGTCAGACTGGATGAGGGTAGAGGGGGCAAGAGAATCCTCGCCGTCAATGGTCTGGTCCAGAGAAACATGACTGGCCCTCTTTTTCCTGATAAAATCAATGCAGTTGTTTGTGGCAATCTTGAACAGCCAGGTTGAAAAGGCAAAATTCGGGGTGTACTGATCAATGTTCTTAAAGGCTTTTCCAAATGCTTCAATGGTAAGATCCTCGGCATCCACAGGACTGTTTACCATTTTTAGCAGCATAAAGTAGATGGCATCGCGATACCTTCCTAACAATTCAGCATAAGCCAGTTGGTCACCTTTCCTGGCTTTTTCCACCAGTTCGATGTCCTGTTGTGCTTTAAGGGAAAGATTGGTATTTATCTCCATGTCTGGTACTTTTTATCAAAACGGCCACTGAACCAGATAACACCCAGGAATAATGGTAAAATTGGATCAAACAGCAGCGAAGGTAGTAATAAATACTTTTCATCCAACCGAGACATTCCTAATTTGAAAACGATCAGATGAGTCACTAAAATGAGGCCCAAAAGAATTCCGGCGGGCAGGGCCCAATTTGATGAGGAGCAGAGCCATATCCCCGTGATATAGAGGATGATACGGCTGACCCATTCGCTGGCAAGTCTGATCCTGGATCCTGTCCGGTAAAAACTTCCAGCCGATAAATGTCTTTTTTTCTGTTTGATCCAGGCTCTGAACGTAGTTTCTGGCAGGGAGCGTGTATGGCTCTCAGGCGAAAACTCCACGGCACTGTTTGTTTTTGTGGCATTTTCATTGACAAAAAGATCGTCGTCGCCGGAAAGGAGGTGGTAGTGTCCCGCGAATCCTTTATTATCAAAAAAGAGTGCTTTATGGTAGGCGAGATTCCGGCCCACTCCCATGTAGGGTTTCCCGATGATGGCATAGGAGAGATACTGAATGGCTGTAAAGGTTGTTTCGTAGCGAATAAGTAAATTGAGTAGCCCTTTCTTCCGCTCATAGGCACCATATCCCAAAACTATCTTTTTCTCTTCTGAGAAATGGCTGCCCATCCTTTTTAACCACTGATCACTGACCGGATAACAATCCGCATCGCTTAGCAGGACCAGGTCGTGCCTTGCTGATTTTAATCCGATGGTAAGGGCCAGCTTCTTTCCCCTCATATGTTTATCATTGGCGGGGATGGAGGTATAGCGGAGCTGCTTGAACTGTGCGGCCAGTCGAATAAGCACCTGTTCTGTGTCATCCGTAGAGCTGTCATTGACCACCACCACTTCAAATTCCGGATAGTCCTGTTGCAGGATCAGCGGTAAATGCTTCTCCAGATTCTTTTCTTCATTTTTTGCACAGATGATCACAGAGATCCCCGGTGTGCCGGAGCTCTTCTTTTTTTGTTTATGGAGTGGAAGTCTCAGAAAAACAAAAAGATAGATCCCCATTTGAGTCAGGAATGAAAGCAAAAAAAAGACAATTACAATCCAGTGGTGCAGGAGTGTTCCAGCAACTATTTCTTTTAGGTACATGAAGTTGTAAATTTAGCTGCCAAATGGGGAAAAGAAAAAGCAGGTTTTCAACAATTGCTTATCTTTGGCTGTTCTCTTGAATTTTCATGGAGTTTAAAATCTTACACCGGGACAAAGGGAGTTTGGCTAGAGCCGGAACTCTTATTACGGATCATTCTGAGATCCAAACCCCGGTATTTATGCCTGTAGGTACTGCCGGAAGTGTGAAGGGGGTGCATCAGCGAGAGCTGCAGGAGGATGTTAAGGCACCTATCATTCTGGGGAATACCTACCACCTTTACCTGCGACCGGGGCTTGAGGTGCTGAAGGGTGCCGGCGGACTGCACGGTTTTATGAACTGGGATCGTTCCATTCTGACTGACAGTGGGGGGTACCAGGTTTTTTCCCTGGCCGCCAACCGGAAACTAAAACCCGAGGGAGCCTGGTTCAGCTCCCATATAGATGGATCGAAACATCTTTTTACCCCGGAAAATGTGGTCGACACACAGCGGATTATCGGTGCCGATATTATGATGGCTTTTGATGAGTGTACCCCCTGGCCCTGCGACCTGAAGTATGCCAGGGACTCGCTGATGCTGACACACCAATGGCTCGACCGGGGAGTGAACCGCTTTAAGGAGACCAAGCCACTCTACGGACATAAGCAGGCATTCTTCCCCATCGTCCAGGGAAGTGTGTATAAGGAGCTCAGAAGGGAGTCTGCCGAATACATTGCTGAGAAAGGTGCTGAGGGAAATGCCATCGGAGGCCTGTCAGTTGGGGAACCAGCGGAGGAGATGTACGCAATGCTGGAGGTGGTTAATGAAGTTTTACCGGACCTTAAACCGCGTTACCTGATGGGAGTGGGAACTCCGGTAAATATACTGGAGGCTATTGCTCTGGGAGTGGATATGTTCGATTGCGTGATGCCGACCCGTAATGGACGGAACGGCATGTTATTTACCTCGGAGGGCATCATCAATATCAAGAACCGGAAATGGATGAATGATTATTCACCCATCGATCCAGCTGGCAGTAGCTTCGTAGATATACAATATACCAGAGCTTATTTGCGTCATTTAATCATATCGGGCGAAATGCTCGGAGCCCAGATTGCCAGTCTGCACAACCTGGCATTCTATCTTTGGCTGGTGAGAAAAGCATTTGAAGAAATTAAAAGCGGCACATTCACTGCATGGAAAGAAAAAATGATACCAGCTTTAAGTACAAGGTTATAAGGTTTTTTGGGCTGAAAATTCTGGACCTCTATGTGATCCGGAAATTTCTGAGCACCTTCCTGCTTTCGATCCTGTTGATCCTTTCCATTGTCGTAATTTTTGACCTCTCTGAAAAAATCGACGATTTTCTGGAAAGCGGGGCCAAACTAAAGGTCATTCTGTTTGATTATTATCTGAATTTTGTCCCCTACTTTGCGGTGCTCTTCAGCTCCCTGTTTGCCTTTCTGGCCGTGATCTATTTTACCAGCAGGATGGCATACAATACAGAGATTATCGCCATTCTTAACTCCGGAATGAGTTTCAGGAGATTTCTGCTTCCCTACTTCATTTCAGCCACCCTGATTGCTTCTGTCTCCTTTTACCTCAGTGACCAGGTGATCCCGGATGCCAATAAGGTGAAGCTGGATTTCGAGGAGCAATATGTGAAAAAACGTCCGATCCGGTTTAAAGCGAAAGACTTTCACAGGCAGATAGAACCGGGGATTTTTGTATACCTGCACAGCTACAGTAATGTGTCCAAGGTGGGCTACCAGTTTACCATTGAGAAGTTTGAAGAGGGGGAGCTGGTCTCTAAGATGGTCGCGGATCAGAT
>Ga0209345_10003090_pt1 | contig 17456 bp, 14 predicted proteins | sample Cruoilmetagenom7_FD_187294 | JGI IMG/M metagenome (GOLD analysis project Ga0209345, IMG submission 187294) | Oil polluted marine microbial communities from Coal Oil Point, Santa Barbara, California, USA - Sample 7 (SPAdes) (version 2) | ecosystem: Environmental > Aquatic > Marine > Oil seeps ...
GAGCCCTTCCACAGCATCTGAGACAACATACCAGTCTTCATATGTGTCAGACGGCCGGTCATCACGTTGTCCAGCACCGACATCCCCTCGAACAAGGCAATGTTCTGAAATGTGCGCGCAATACCCTGTTGGGCAACCTGAAACGGCTTCATCGGAGGACGGCGCGTTCCCTGGTACCAAACCTCGCCCTCCTGAGGCACGTAGAACCCCGAGATCACGTTCAACATCGACGATTTACCAGCACCGTTCGGCCCAATAATTGCGCGGATTTCACCTTCGCGAATATCGAACGAGATGTCTTTGATCGCCTCCACACCACCAAAGCGCAGAGTAATGTTCTTCATCTCCATCACCACAGGACCGATCGTGCGCCCGTCCGCGGTCACATAACTCTCAGCGTTATCTTTCACGCGATGCCCCCCTGCTTTCTTCTATCTGTTATTCTCAGTCGGTTACGGGAAGGTGGGCGGGGCGTCGTCGCAGACGCGCGTCGTCCCATCCTCATTCCGCCGCCATCTTGCGTGTATCCGCGAATACCTTTGCGGAACGCACTTCCAGAGTTGCCTTGATGCTGCCCTTGCGCCCATCTTCATAGGTAACTTCTGTCTCGGTGCTGATCTGTTCCGATCCATCGTAAAGCGCCGTGATGATGTCGTGGTATTTCTCTTCAATAATGCGGCGGCGGACCTTACGCGTGCGCGTCAGCTCTCCGTCATCTGCATCCAGTTCTTTGTGCAGGACGACAAAGCGGTGCACCTGACAGCCTGACAACATTTCATCTTCCGCCACAGACGCATTCACCGCCTCCACGTGTTCCTGAATCTGCTGCATCACCTGCGGATGCCGCGCCAGTTCCTGGTAGGAGGCATAGCCGATATTGTTACGCTCGGCCCAGTTCCCCACGGCCGTCAGGTCGATGTTGATAAAGGCCGTGCACTGTTCTTTCCCGTTTCCAAAAACAACCGCTTCCAGAATGTTCGGGAAGAACTTGAGCTTGTTTTCAACGTATTTCGGCGCAAACAAAGCGCCGTTCGCCATCTTGCCCACATCCTTGGCGCGGTCGATAATCCGCAGATGGCCGGTATCAGGCTCAACAAATCCGGCGTCACCTGTGGCAACCCAGCCTTCGGCATCTTTGGTGTCTGCCGTGCTTTCGGGGTTCTTGTAGTATTCGACGAAAACACCAGGTGAGCGGTAGAAAACCTCGCCATTGTCGGCGATCTTCAACTCCACACCGGGGCACGTCACACCAACCGTATCACTACGCACCTGACCATCCGGCTGTGCGGTGATGAAAACTGTCGCTTCGGTCTGACCATAAAGCTGCTTAAGGTTGATCCCCAGAGACCGGTAGAAATCAAAAATCTCTGGCCCGATCGCTTCACCCGCTGTGTAGCCAACACGCACCCGACTAAAGCCAAGGGTGTTCTTAAGCGGACCGTATATGAACAGCTCACCCAGCTTGTACTTCAACCGATCACCAAAGCTGACATCCTTGCCGTCCAGAATGGCTGGTCCAACCTTGCGCGCATGCGCCATGTAATAGTCGAACAGCTTTTTCTTGAAACGACTGGCGTCTTCCATGCGGATCATGACGTTTGTCAGCTGCGTCTCGAACACCCGCGGTGGTGCAAAATAATATGTGGGTCCGATTTCGCGCAGATCGACATGCATCGTGTCCGCACTTTCGGGACAGTTGGTGCAAAACCCTGTCCAAAGCGCCTGCCCAACCGAAAAAATAAAATCTCCGACCCAAGCCATCGGCAGATAAGCCAGAATATCATCGGACTGGCGCAGATTATCAAACTCGGAGGATGATTTGGCTGTCTCAATCACATTGCGGTTGCTCAGCACAACGCCCTTTGGCTTACCAGTTGTACCAGAAGTATAAAGCATCACGCCGATACTATCGTAATCCAGCTTGGCCTGACGCGCTTCCAGCTCCTTGATGTGCTTATCGCGGTTTTTACGACCCATCTCCTGTACCGCTTGGTACTGGTTGAGATGCTCATGGTCATATTTGCGCAGGCCACGCGGATCGAGATAGACCATCCGTTCGAATTCCGGCAACTGGTCCTTCACATCGGTGATTTTATCGACCTGCTCCTGATCACCGACAACGGCAAAACGCGCGCCGCAATGGTTCATGACGTAAGCCATCTCTTCGGCGTTTGCGTCCTGATACAGCGGCACAGGCACCGCGCCGCACATCTCGGCGGCCATCATTGCCCAATAGAGATAAGGACGGTTGCGCCCGATGATTGCAACGAAGTCACCTTCGTTCAGCCCAAGCTCAAGAAAGCCAAGCGCCAGCGCCTCGACTTCGTCGCGTGTCTGGCTCCAGGTCCAGCTTTGCCAAATCCCGTATTCTTTTTCACGGTAGGCAGGGGCGTTCGCAAACTGCTTTGCATTACGGTGCAAAAGCGCAGGTACAGACGCAGGTTGCCCCGCAGGACATTGTATCAAAGCCAAAGTGTATCCTCCCAATCCTGCCTTTATGACAGGCCGATCGCTTTTTCGCGATTCAGTGTAGCGCGTAGAATGGCACGGTTAGCATCTGCGTCAACTTTTTCCTGATGTTTTCTCAATCCTTACGAATTGTAACAGGCAGCAGTCATCCTTTGACACCCTGCTGTGTGGGTGCAAACTGTGCGCTATGGCGCTAAGCGATGACCAAACAAAATCCATGACAATGGCAGGCCTGAACCTTATCGGGCAGGCCCTGTCGATTTATGACCGTGACCTGCGGCTGGTAGTCTCCAACGCGCCGTTCAAGACCATGTTTAACCTGCCAAACGCTCTGGTCACACCTGGCGCCGACTTTGTTGATACCATCACCCATCTCGCACGTACCGGCGAATATGGCGAGATCGACGACATCGACAGCTTTGTCCAGGAGCGCACCCAACAGGCCCGCGCCTTTGAACCGCATTATATGGAGCGGACCCGCGCCAACGGCCGGACCATCTCGGTCGAGGGGTCGCCATTGCCTGACGGGGGGTGGGTCACAGTTTACACCGACATTTCAGCCACAAAGACACAAGAAGCGCTGCTGCGCGCCCGCTCGGATGCTCTGAGTGATCAGCTGCTTGCCCACGCCGAACAGCTGGCCCAAACCAACCGCGAACGCGCCGCCATGATTACGGCACTGGAAGAAACCAAACGGCAACTCACGGCATCCGAGGCGCGCGCGCGCCTGACAACTGAAATGATGCCTGCCCACATCGCGCACGTTGACGCGGCAGGTATCTATACCTACTCAAACCAGCGTTTAAGCACAATTATCCCGCACCGCCCTTCGGATATCCTTGGTTTGCCGATCCGGGATGTGTTGGGTTCAGACAACCACGACAAGATACTGGGCGCCCTGACAACAGCCTATGAAGGCGCGCCCGCCGTGCAGGAGTTCACCGACGAAACAAGCGCAAGGCGCATCCGCACGGCGTTTACGCCGGATCGTTCAGGTGGCGTGTATATTCTATCGATGGATGTGACCGAAGAAACCCAAACCCGCGCCGCCCTGCAACAGACCCGCCGTCGCGCGCTGGCCGCTCAGATCACTTCGGGACTGGCCCATGATTTCTCAAACCTATTGACCATTATCCTCGGACTGCAATCTCGGTTGGGTCGGCTACCCGCCCTTCCCGCGCAAGCAGCCCCGTTGATTGAAGAAACGCTGGCCGCTGCACGGCGCGGCGGTGCGCTTCTGAGCTCCATCTCGCAGATCTCAGCCCCCCGCAGTTTGCGCCCCACGGCAACAGATTTGCGCGACCTGATGCAAGATCTTGTGACGCTGACCGAACCGACTCTTCCGACCGGAATGACACTTTCGCATCAAGTTCCTGACATAGGCCACGTTCTTTTGGACCGTGGCATGTTACAAGACAGCTTGCTAAACCTTGTACTGAATGCCCGTGACGCAATGGGCGCACAGGGTGCAATCACCATCACAGTGCGGCGCGTCCATGACATCTGGATAGAGTTTCAGATCAATGATTCCGGTCCCGGCTTTTCTGCTGCGGCCCTCACTCGCGGACTTGATCCTTTCTTCACCACCAAAGGGGCTGAAGGTTCCGGCCTTGGGCTTCCTATGGTCTACGATATGACAAAGCTGGCTGGCGGAGACCTGCGCCTTAGCAATACGGATAGCGGCGCGCAGGTAACGCTGCGCTTGCCCTACCGGGCGGCGGTCGCCGCGACCACGGGTCTGGCGCTGTTGGTAGAGGATCATAATGATCTACGCACTTTGCTGCGTGATATACTGATGGAGCTTGGCCATTCGGTGATCGAGGCCACCTCTGCAGATGAAGCGACCGCACTTCTTGCAGATCTTCCCGACATCGTGCTGATTCTCAGTGATCTCCAGCTTGAAGGTGATAGCACTGGCACCGATTTGGCACGACGTCTTGGGCCAACCAGCCCGCCGCTGGTTCTAATGACCTCACTGCCTACGGATGCGCCCCTATTTCTGGAAGCACAGAAATATGCCCCTGTACTGCGCAAACCCTTCACAGCCGAGGATCTGTCGACCCTCATCACCCCAACAAAGGCAGTCGCCAAATGACAAAACCACTGGTCACCATTCTTGATGACGAGCCCGAAATCCGCACGCTTTTGTCAGATGTGCTGCAAGAGGCCGGCTTTGACACACAAAGCTTTGGCCGCGCATCCGCGTTTGAGGCAGCACTGGCAAAACGCACCCCTGATGTATGCCTTGTGGATTTGTCCCTGCCCGATACGGACGGACTGACACTGGTGCACCGCCTTGCGCTGGAACAGGGTGCCATTGTGATTATCATATCAGGGCGCGCGCAGGTGCAGGACAGGGTGACCGGGCTTGAGCTTGGGGCTGACGACTATATCAGCAAGCCGTTCGATCCGGCCGAAGTGGTGGCCCGTATCCGCGCCCGTCTACGCGGCACACGCCCGCCGACGCGCGCCAGCAACACCGCTGCCTTCAACGGTTGGACCGCGCATTTTGACCGCTACGTTCTGGAAGACGCCCAAGGTGTGGAAACCCCGTTCAGCCATGCCGAGGGCGAAGTGTTGCGTCTGTTCCTTGACGCCCCAAAGCGGCTTATCAGCCGCGCGCAGATGCAAGAAAGCCTTGGTGGTGCCGCATCTGAAAGCTTCGACCGCGCGATGGATGTCCGCATATCGCGCCTACGCACAAAGCTGCGCGAAGACCCGAAAAACCCCCAACTGATCAAAACAATCTACGGCGCGGGCTACATTTTTCTTGGTGAGGTATCGTGGATCTAGGAGATAGTGCTGTCGCCCCTAACCATGCAGCGCCGCAACAGCACCCGCCAACACTTCCAGACCCAGCACCAGATGCTCTTCGTCTGTGTCTTCTTCAAACGCGTGACTGATTCCACCGATAGAAGGCACAAAAAGCATCGCAACAGGCATTAACCGTGAGACATTGGTGGCATCATGCAATGCGCCGGAAGGCATCACACGCCATGCGCCCGAAGCAAGGGATTCTGCGCTGGTTTCAAGCGCCCGACGCAGGCGCGCATCCATATGGACAGGCTCCAGCCCCAACATTGGACCAAAGGAAACCTCCATTCCCCGCGCCTGCGCGATCTCCTGTGCCAGCGCGCGGATTATCTGCTCCATCCGGACCAAACGGTCAGCATCCCCATCGCGCCATTGCATCGAAAACACGGCCTTGCCCGGTACGATCGACGAAGCATTGGGATGCAGGCTTAGATGGCCAATTGTCCAGACCGTCGCTGGTGTCACAACATTTTTGAAACGCTCGGCAAGCGCATGGTTGAATTCGGAAACCGCCTGAAAAACATCGCGGCGCAGATGCATCGGTGTTGTGCCCGCATGGTTCTGCTGACCTTCAAACGTAATCTTCATATCGCGGATACCGACAATGTCCGACACGACGCCGACACGCTCACCCGTTGTGTCCAACACTGGACCCTGTTCGATATGCATCTCTATAAAGCCGGTGAATTGCGCGGGGTCCACTTCACCAGTGGGGTTCACAACCCGCCGTGCCTCCGCCAGCGCCACACCATTGTGATCAAGCAATAGATCAGCCGCTTCAAGGTCCGACTGCCCTGACCAAACCGCACTGCCGGTGGTCACGCCGAACCGACCCTCTTCGTCCTGAAAAGAGATCACTGAAATTGGCATATCTGCGCAACGCGCGACCTCCAGCGCAGCAATCACGCCCAGCGCCCCGTCCAGCCAGCCGCCTTCTGGCTGACTGTCGCTGTGCGAGCCCAATAGCAATGACGGCCCCTCGGCCAAGCCAAAAAGGTTGCCCATTGCATCCGTCTCAACGCGCAGACCGGCCTCTTCCATGCGGCCCTTCAACCATGTCCGCGCTTCCATATCCGCTTCGGAATAGGCGGGACGCACGACGCCTTTCCCAACACCGCTGGCGCCGAAAGACCGCAGTTTGTGCAGATCCGCCAGAAATCTTTGCCCATCAACCTGCATCATAAGCCCTTCTCTACTCAGCCGCGACAGGCGCCTTCACCGCCTCAACCTTCACGGCAGAGAACTTGAATTCGGGAATTTTGCCATAGGGATCAACAGCCGGGTTGGTCAGAATATTCGCCGCCGCCTCAACATAGGCGAACGGCAGAAACACCATATCGGGTGAGACAGCACGGTCCATACGGGCCATGATTTCGATACTGCCGCGTTTTGTCGACAGGCGCACCAATTCACCCGGTTCAACCCCAAGCTTGCGCAGGGTGGACGGGTGCAGCGAACAGTTCGCCTCCGGCTCCAACCCGTCTAGAACGCTGGCACGCCGCGTCATCGAACCAGTGTGCCAATGCTCAAGCTGACGACCTGTCGTCAGGATCATCGGATAATCCGCATCGGGCGTATCATCAGGCGCGATGATACTCGCAGGCGTAAAGCGCGCGCGGCCACCGAAACGGGGGAAACCATCGGCAAATACAATCGCCTGACCAGGATCTTCGGGGCTGAGTGAGGGGTAGGTCACCGCGTTCTGCGCCTCAAGCCGGTCCCATGTGATATTGTTGAGCGATCCCATGTTGAGCTTCATTTCCGCGAAAATGTCTGCCGGTGACGTATAGGACCAGTTCAGGCCCAACCGCTTTGCCAATTCCACTTCGATCCACCAATCTTCACGGGCATCGCCGGGCGGGGGAACCGCGACGCGGCCCATCTGAACCTGACGGTTGGTGTTGGTGACAGTGCCGGATTTCTCTGCGAACGCGCTGGCCGGCAGGATCACATCGGCGAAGTTTGCTGTTTCAGTGATAAAGATATCCTGCACAACAAGGTGATCCAGCTTAGCAAGAGCATCACGCGCGTGTTCAACATCAGGATCGGACATAGCAGGGTTTTCACCCAAAATATACATACCCTTGATATCACCATCATGCACCGCGTCCAGAATTTCGGTGACCGTCAGGCCGCGCTCGGCGCTGAAGTCCCCGCTTTCCCATACTTCTGTAAAGGCTGAGCGCACGCCGTCATCGGTGACAGACTGATAGTCAGGCAGGAACATCGGGATCATGCCGGCATCAGACGCACCCTGCACATTGTTCTGGCCGCGCAGCGGGTGCAGGCCAGCACCGGGTCGGCCCACATGGCCTGTCATTAGCGCAAGGCTGATCAGGCAGCGCGCATTGTCCGTACCGTGGATGTGCTGGCTGACACCCATGCCCCAGAAGATCATCGCGGCCTTTGCTCCTGCAAAAGTACGCGCCACATCGCGGATTACCTCGGGGGAGATGCCGCAGATTTCCGACATCTTTTCGGGTGTAAAATCTTTCAGGTGTGCCTTCTCTGCTTCCCAGTTCTCGGTGTAGGCTTGGATGTACTGGCGGTCGTACAGCTCTTCCTCGACGATCACATTCATGATCGCATTCAGCATTGAGACATCTGTCCCGGGCCGGAACTGGCACATCTGGTAGGCAAAACGTTTCAGTGCCTGACCGCGCGGGTCCATCACAATCAGCTTGCCGCCACGCTTGGTGAACTGCTTGAAATAGGTTGCCGCAACTGGGTGGTTCTCGATCGGGTTGGCCCCGATCACGATGGCCACATCTGCATTTTCGATTTCGTTAAAGGTGGCTGAAACAGCGCCTGAGCCCACGTTTTCAAGCAAGGCAGAAACCGAAGATGCGTGACAAAGCCGTGTACAGTGATCGACGTTATTGTGGCCAAACCCCTGACGGATGATCTTTTGAAACAGGTAAGCTTCCTCATTTGTGCACTTTGCAGAGCCGAAACCGGCCACGCCGGTGCCGCCAATGTTCTTCAAACCATTTGCGGCCGCATCAAGCGCCTCATCCCAAGTGGCCTCGCGGAAGACCTCCAGATAGTTGCCGGGATCGACGTTCAAGCCCTTTGCAGGAGCGTCCTTGCGCCTGATCAGCGGCTTTGTCAGGCGGTGCGGGTGGTGGATATAGTCAAAACCAAAGCGGCCTTTTACACACAGCCTTCCTTCATTCGCGGGGCCGTTAATGCCGTCAACATATTTGACCTTGTCGTCCTTGATCTTGAGAGAAATCTGGCAACCGACACCGCAGAAGGGACAGATGCTTTCGACTTCGCGATCGAAGTCGGCGCTATCGCCCACCTGATCCGCGTCCAGCACACTGGCTGGCATCAATGCGCCGGTCGGACAAGCCTGCACACATTCACCACAAGCGACACAGGATGACTCGCCCATCGGGTCGTCCAGATCAAAAGTGGGATAGCTGTCATGACCACGGCCAGACATGCCAATCACGTCATTCACCTGTACTTCGCGGCAGGCGCGCACGCACAACCCACATGAAATGCACGCATCAAGATTAACCCGCATCGCAACATGGCTGTCATCAAGCAGCGGAATGCGGCCTTCTTCAAGTGTAGGAAAGCGGCTTTCTTCGACGCCGCTAATCGCGGCCATGTCCCACATGTGGCTGGATTTGTCGTGTGCCACATCTTGTTCAGGGTGATCAGTCATCAACAGCTCTACCACCATCTTGCGCGCGCTTTCGGCGCGGGCGTTGTTGGTTGTGACCACCATACCCTCAGAGGGCTCGCGAATGCAGGAGGCGGCCAGCGTGCGCTCGCCCTCGATCTCTACCATACAGGCCCGGCAGTTGCCGTCGGGACGGTAGCCCGGCGCGGGTTTGTGGCACAGATGCGGGATTTTCAAACCACGGCCATTGGCTACTTCCCAGATCGTCAATCCGGCTTCCGCCTCAACGGTCTCGCCATTGAGCGTGAATGTGACCTTATCCGTCATAGCGATATCCTCCAAAGCGGTTGCTACGTTTCTAGACATGCTGATCTCTTGCCGGAAGGCTGTTCCCGACACCGCGCCTCGCATTTCCGCCATGTGCAGTCCATCAGGTTTCCTATAGGCCCCTTTCCCTGCCTATCGGCCTCCCTTATCAAGGCCGCATAGAGCAGGAGAATACATGTCGACAATTACCCTAATCCGCCACGGTCAGGCCAATTCCACCGCTACAGACGAGGCCAGCTATGACCAGCTAAGTGATTTGGGTCACCAGCAGGCAAAGTGGCTTGGTGCGCATCTGCGCGATACACACGCCCATCACACGCGCATGTTTACCGGCACCTTGCGTCGCCATATAGAAACAGCGGATGGACTGGGTACAGACCTTGAGGCAACGCGCGACGAACGCCTGAACGAGCTAGAGTATTTCACGCTGGCCCACCTGCTCACAGAGCAGCACAGCATCCCCTTCCCCAAAGAGCAGGCCGACTTCATCAGCCATCTGCCCACGGTGTTCCAGTTTTGGAAAGACGACAAGCTTGAAGGTGCGCCCGAAACCTATGCCTACTTCCAAAGCCGGATTCGCGATGGTTTGGCTGACATTGCGGCAGGCACAGGTCCAGCGCTGGTTGTGACATCAGGCGGGCTGATCGCAAATGTGTTGGCACAACAAATGGAGCTTGGCGTGGCAGCAACTGCCCGCATGGCGATTGCGATCTTCCACACGTCTTTGCATCAGTTTCACCCGATTGGCGGGCATCTGTCGCCCGTTTTGTTCAACGCGACCCCACACCTCGATACGCCGGACCGCAGCCTGTCAAAAACCAATATTTGAAAGAGCTAATTGATGAACCTGTATTACACAAACGGCACGATCTCTATTGCTCCTGCCATCGCGCTGATCGAAGCGGGGTTGGAGCATCACCTGACCAAGATCGACTTTGCGACCTCTGATCAAACCAAAGCGGACTACCTGTCGATCAATCCCAAGGGCCGGGTGCCTGCACTCGTGCTTGATGGCGGTGCGGTTCTCACAGAAACAGGTGCACTACTCGAATATATCGCAGCGCTGGCGCCAGAGGCAGAACTCGTCCCCGCGGCGCCAGAGTCCGCCGCGCATATGCGCAGCGTTATGTATTATCTCGCCTCGACCATGCATGTGGCACATGCGCATAAAATGCGCGGCAGCCGATGGGCAGACAAACCCGAAAGCCATGCAGATATGGCAGCCAAAGTTACCGAAACCATGACAGCCTGTGCGGCTTACGTAGAGGCGGAATGCCTGCGCGGCGATTATGTTTGCGGCACTGGGTTTACGATTTCAGATGCGTATCTGTTTGTGATCTGCAACTGGCTCGCTGGGGACGGCGTCGTAGTCTCCGACTTCCCGAAGATCACTGCGTTCATGGCGCTGATGAACACTCGCGACAGCGTTAAGGCGGTCCGCGCCAAAGGCATGATCTGACTTGCCAATGCGGATTACACACCTAACCGCGTGTCGATCCTGAAAAATATAATGCCGCCCCGGAGGGCGGCACATCACGGTCACAGCACTGATACACGATCAGCTGAATATCCGAAAATACAGCCAGTCAGGCAGGAACTGGCTTGCCCGAAACAACAGAGAGAACGCAAACGGGAAGCTCTTTTTAAATTTATCAGAGTTCATATGCTCGAACACCTCGCGAGCCGCGTCTTCGGGCGACATAATGAAGGGCATCTTGAAGTCGTTCTTGTCGGTAAGTTGCGTCTTTATAAAGCCCGGATTGACCACCTGCACTTTGACCCCTGTCTTGCGCAGGTCGGCATACATACATTCCGCCAATGACATCGTCGCCGCCTTGGACGCCGTATATCCAATAGAGCCGGGCAACCCACGGAAACCTGTCAGGCTTGAGGTAATGACAATGTGGCCGTCATCACGCGCAACCATGTCCGGCACAATCTGTCCCATCACCCGCATCAAACCGGTAAAGTTAATGTCTGCCATGGCAGCACCCTGTTCGGCGTTCCACTCTTTAGCGCCAAAGGGCCAGTAAACACCTGCCAGATAGACAACCCCATCCACTGCGCCTACGTCTTTGACCGCTTCGGCCACGCTGTCCGCATCCGCCACATCCAACGTCACAACCCGCGCTTTGCCGGGCAAGCTGTCCGCAAGCGCGGCAAGCTTGTCTTCGGAGCGCGCAGAAAGGATAACCTCTGCGCCTGCGCCGCTCAGACGTTGGGCCAGCGCGGCCCCCAGACCGTCACTTGCGCCTACCAGCCAGTATCGTTTGCCCTGCCATTGTGTCATGCCGTTTCCTTTTTCCTAATGGTCGCCACCAGTTCCGCAACGCGGAAACCAAATTTGCGAAATTGGCTCCGGTTCACGATGATGCCGCTTTTCGTAAGATACATACAATCAAACGCATTCAGCGTATGGCCGCCAGATGCGGCTGGCAGCTTAATCTTGTAGTTGAACAAGACCGCCGGCCCCGCAATCGAACCAGAAGCCTTTCCCGGGACATCGTCGGCATGGGCTACGAACCCATCGTCATCATCAAGCTCCAGCCGCCATTCACGGTGTTGGGTCGAACCGTCATTGTAATGGAAGTGCTCTTTTATCGTGCCGGAATTACCTTCCCACACGATGTCGAAATCCGCTTCGAATGTGCTGGTTACACGGCCCAGCGGGCCAAAGATCACTCCATCACATAACATTTTTCCGTTTAAATGTTCCCGCATATCAAATCGTGGAAAGTCATCGGCGTAGTCATCCGCCTTCTGGCCGGAAAAATCCGCAACCCGACGGCGCAGCACCTTCAAGAACAAGACAACCGCAGCGCCCAGCAAAAAGAAAAATACAGCATCATTCATGACGCGTCCTATCCAGCGTTGTACGCCACAGCAAAAAGATGGCGGCAAGTTTCAGCACACATGGCACGCCTGCGTACAGCAACCGTAATAGATCCACGGCCTTTTCGGGCGGTGGGGCTTGTGCCCCGCTGACGTACCCTGCCCCTTCCAATGAGGGAAGTAGAATGGCGGCGGCGAGTGCCAAGGTAAACTTGGAAACAAATGACCACAAACCAAAACCTTCCGCAGCGGATGGCGCAATTTGTCCCATGCGCGTTGCAAAAAGCGCAGGCAAAAGCGTAAGGTCGGCCCCCATCGCCGCCCCTGATGCCACACAAACAAGTGCAAACCACCATTGATCGCCAACGCCCAAGAACAGCGCGCCGCCAAAAGCAAAAATTGCGAGGATCATGGCAGCCAGCAATACACGTTTAGTCCCGAAACGCTCTGCGAGCAGCCCCCATACGGGCGCTGCCCCTGCGGCTGACAAGAAGAATAGCAGCAAAAGCGGCCCCTCGAATCCGGGGGCGCCCAAGGCGCTTTCCACATAGAATAGAAATAGGGTTGAGCTGACAGCCACTGGAGCCGCGTTGAGCAGCGCGATAAATAATAACCGCCGCGCCAGCGGGTCACGCAACACAGTACCAAACCCTGTGCCGATCGGCACACCTGCCGACACCCATTCGCCACGCATCGCCATTGCCGCTCCCACTGCAAGCACCGCAAAACCTACTGCAAAGCCGGTAAAAGGCGCACCTGTCCACATACCAAGAGCTACCGGAGCAACCGATGCCACGCAGACCCCCAAAAGCGCACCGGTTTCTCGCCATCGGGCAAGGCGCAAGTGGCCTTGCCCAACCATGCGGTCCGCCTTGGCCACGCCCTGCGCGTAAAAACAAATTGTCAGAAAACTGAAGGCAGAGAAAACAATCGTCAGCATAATGCCGAACCACACCACCGGCCCTGTCATCGGCGGGACAGCAAACAAGCCTAACATTCCTAATGCAATGACCGCACACCCAAGTCCGACAGCAATGCCACGCCGGTCACGCAACCGTTCTGACAATCGACCAAGAAGTGGATCCTGAACCACATCCAGTAACCGCAATCCAAATAGCACAGCTCCAAGTGCCGTTAACGAGACACCGTATTCGTCGACATAGAATTTAGGCGCATGGATATAGATTGGCAGGCCAGCGCACGCCAGAAGGGCCGCGAATAGCGCATAGGACGGCAATCGTTCTGATGCAGCGATGCTCATCCCTTGGAAACTTCGTCACGCGGCGCCTCCGGCCTTGCCCGAAATGCAGCGCCCTTAATCCAAAGCTTTAGCGCTTGCCAATGTATCAGCGCCAGCACACGCCGCGCGCCAAAGGGTCGGCGCAAAAGGCTCCGCAGGATGCCCGCGTTGCCAAGCGGCACACGTTTGCCCGTCAGCGTGGCGATCAGTCCACCGGTTGCGCGGCCGTAATCAATCCAGATTCCGATGCGCGCCTCTGTGATATCAAAGCGAAAAGTATAGTCACCTTCAACCGGCTGGAAGGGTGATACGTGCATGATCTTCGTCGCGTGCAACTGGTCACTGCGAGATATCTCGCGCAGGTCAGGGTGGTGACACAAATAACTATGGCGGTCGCCGTAAGTGTTGGTCACCTCGGCAATCACAGCGACCAAAGCGCCATCTTCGCGGCGACATAGCCAGAAGCTAACCGGATTAAAGACATGGCCGAAAACACGCGGCTGAGCCAACAGTTCGATCCGGAAAATCCCGTTGATCTGATACTGCTCAAGCACGTCACGCACCCAGGCAGCCCCTCTGCCATGGCCCGGTGCGCCACCGTGGTCGATGTCGTGCAACGATGTCAGACCACGGGCGTTGCGTGCAAACAGACCCGGTGTGCGAACGTCAGCTTCAGCATCCAACAGCAAATAGTCTACAGAGTAGCGAAAGGCGTTCTCTATATTGCCCTTACGACCATGATAGGTCTGGCCGACGATATGATCGACAGTTCTGGTCACTCTGCGGCCATTGCTTTGGGTGCCGCGCTTTTGAGTGCGGTTACCACGTCTACCGCGCTAGCCAGTCCGTCTTCGTGAAATCCGTTGCGCATCCATGCGCCGCAGAACCACGTCCGGTTACGCCCGTTCATCTGACGCATTGCCCCCTGTGCATCCAGGGCCGCCAGATCATAAACCGGATGGCGCAAAGTGACCTGATCATAGATCAGCTCTTCGCGGATGGTGCGTTTGGTGTTCAGCGTGACAAAATGCGGATCGCTCTCCGGTATCGGCTGCAAAGAATTCATCCAGTAGGTCAGATCAATGCGGTCCGATTTCGTCCGCGCGTCTTCGGTATAGACCCATGACGCCCATGTGGCCCGCCGTTTCGGCATGATCGATGTATCAGCATGCAAGATGACATCATTGGGTTGATAGGCGATTGCACCGAGTGCCGCTTGTTCTGCGGCCGTAGGATCGGTGAGCATTGCAAGACTGTCATCGGAATGTGTCGCCATGACGACCTCATCAAAGGCCTCCCACTCACCACCAAAAGTTTTCACTTCGACGCCTTGCGCCGTGCGCCGGACACCTTGAACGGCAGCACTGAGCCGGACATCAACGCCATTTCGTTTCAACGCTGCTTCGACCCTGTTCACATAGGATATCGAGCCGCCTTGAACCGTGTACCACTGGTGCTGGCCGGAATAGCCCAACAAAGCGTGATTCTCGAAAAAGCTGATCAGGGCGTGGGCAGGAAATTCCATGACCTGCTCCACTGGCGTCGACCAGATCGCACCAGAGAAGGGAAGAAGATAATGGTCTCGAAAATAGTCGCCTGTACCAAGCTTTGCCAGAAATTCGCCAAGGCTAAGAGATTTATCCTGAGCCAAGGCCAACGCATTTTTGTTGAACTTCACCACATCGCGCAACATTCCGAGGAACCGAGGGTTCACAAGGTTTCTGCGCTGCGCAAAAATCGCGTTCATGCTGGTCAACGCATATTCCAAGCGGCCGCCATCAAACGACGCGCCAAAGCTCATGTTAGATGGCACGACAGGCACGTCCAATTCCTTGAACAGCGCTGCTAGGTGCGGATAGTTGGCGTAGTTGAAAACGATAAACCCGGTATCAACAGGTTGATCACCGTTCTTTCCCGCAACAACTGTGCGTGCATGGCCGCCCAAACGCGCCCCGCTTTCGAACAAAGTCACCTTATGATCGGGCGACAGCATGTGTGCAGCCCCCATACCGGAAATCCCGGCCCCAATCACAGCGACACGGCGGGCCATAGGGGATTGGTTGCGGTAAGAAGCCTGCGGCGCGTCAAATGTCATGTGGAAGCGGTATCCTGTCTGCTTGTTGTTATGGTGGTATACGGTTCAGATACGGAATTGGATGTAAATGAGTTTCAGAATTCATTTTTTTGATCCAACAACCGCCTTGCTCCGTATCCTTGGTATGATAGCTTCCGGACAGACCTCTTCTCGCGACACGCCCTACGGTTCCCGCCCTCCGGCACCGACAGCTTTGGCGGGGCCAGTGAACTGTTCAAGGCGACAACGCGTGAAAAACGACAAGCCATCATCAGCCCAGTCTCTTTGGATCGACGAGATGCTGCGCGTGCGCGACAATCGCGACAAAGCAGCGTTTGCAGATTTGTTTGAACATTTTGCCCCGCGGGTCAAAGGGTATCTCATCAAATCAGGCGCAGATGGCACGACCGCAGAAGAATGTGCGCAAGATGTGATGACAACGCTGTGGCGGAAGGCGGACCAGTTTGATCCCACGCGCGCATCGGTCGCGACATGGGTGTTCACCATCGCGCGAAACCGCCGCATCGACATGTTGCGCCGTGACCGGCGCCCAGAACCCGAAGACCTGCCTTGGGGTCCGGAACCTGAACCGGAGCAATCGCAGGTCATCGAGCTCCAGCAAGAAAGTGCCAAACTGGTGAGCGCGATAGCGGACCTGCCTCAGAACCAACGCAAACTAATCGAACAAGCCTATTTTGGTGATCTCACCCAAGCTGAAATCGCCAAAATCACAGGTCTCCCGCTTGGCACCATTAAATCCCGAATTCGTCTTGCGCTGGACCGTCTGCGCCATGCAATGAAGTAGCTGATATGACTGATAAACATGAACGCCCTATGACCGAAGCCACCATCAAGCATCACCTTGATGAAGCAACTCTGTTGGCCTACGCTGCGGGTACGCTGCCCGAGGCATTTAACCTCATCGTGGCCACACACCTGTCGCTTTGCGATACCTGTCGCGCTTCGGCTCAAGCTTATGACGCCGTGGGCGGGGCATTGCTGGATGATGACTCAGCAGCCATGACAGCAGGCTCGCTTGATCAAATTTTGGCGCAGCTGGACAACGGATTTGACGCACCCGCGCGACACGTAAGCACCAGCGATATCCCGACCCCGCTTCACAGCTACATCGGGGATGATCTGGAAAGCATCCGCTGGCGACCCGTTGGGATGGGGGTCAAGCAGGCAATTTTACGGACGTCCAAAGGCGCAACTGCGCGACTGCTATCTATCCCCGCCGGCGCCGCCATGCCGGACCACGGGCATCACGGCACAGAGATGACTTTGGTCCTGAAAGGCGCATTTCAGGACGATGACGCTTACTTTGGCAGGGGTGACATTGAAATTGCAGATAGTGATGTACAGCACATACCAGTGGCAGACATACACGAAGACTGTATCTGCCTAGCCGTCACTGATGCTCCGCTTCGGTTTCAAGGCATTCTCCCGCGCATCTGGCAGAAGTTTGTCAGGATCTGAGGTCACTACCCTGCAGTCATAGCATCAAATCGGCTACATCCCTGCGCCATCAGGCGCAGATAAGTGTCTGCATCAATATTCGCTCCGCAAACGATCACACCCACACGCTTGCCTTGAAGCTGTTGGCGTAATGGGCCCAATACGGCCGCAAGGGCCGCCCCAGCCGCAGGTTCTACGGCAAGCTTTGCCTCTTGCTGGAACGCCACCATACCTGCGCAAATGGTGTCGTCATCAATCAGCACGACTTCGTCCACATAAGCAGCGCATAGAGCATGGCCAAAGGGCAGCGCCATCGGCGCGCCAAGGCTATCCGCGATGGTATTCACGCCCGCTAAATGGATAGGTATTCCCTTGGAGAGAGAGCAGTGCATACTGGCCGCGCCTTCAGGCTCGACACCATAGACCTTGCAGTCAGGGTTGATCTGTTTGACTGCGGCCGCGATGCCGCTGATCAATCCACCGCCGCCAATGGACACCACCACCGCATCCAGGTCACCGGCGTCTTCCATCAGCTCAAGCCCGACCCCTGCCGTCCCAAGCGAAGTAAGCGGCCCCTCAAAGGGGTGAATGAACGTGCGTCCAGATCG
>Ga0209345_10003091_pt1 | contig 17451 bp, 14 predicted proteins | sample Cruoilmetagenom7_FD_187294 | JGI IMG/M metagenome (GOLD analysis project Ga0209345, IMG submission 187294) | Oil polluted marine microbial communities from Coal Oil Point, Santa Barbara, California, USA - Sample 7 (SPAdes) (version 2) | ecosystem: Environmental > Aquatic > Marine > Oil seeps ...
ATTTTCTGCCCCCTACTCGATTATTTCATCTTTCCCCAGGTCATTACGATTACTCCAACGATGGTCACCAATCCCCCGATCAACTGGAGTAGCTCGGGCAATATGGACAGATAGATCATAGAACCCACCAGCACAAAGAGACTTCGTGTGGCCTGAATAATCATGGTACGGGAGGCCTCAATATACTTAAGGGCAGAATATTGGGCCATGCCTGTGAGAAATGGCCCCATCAATGATCCGATGGCCAGATTGAGGGTGGCGGTTCCGGAAATGACAAAACTCTCACGCCTGATGATCATGGCAGCCAGGGCAAAGACAAAGAGGAAAACTACCCTGTTCAGAGTTAGAATCCCGGGATGTATATCCTTGATCCTGCTTTTGGCGGTTACGATACTGATGGAGGAGAATACCGAGGAGACCAGGATCCATCCGGAACCCAAGCCAAAAAACTCTGCGATGCTTGTATCGCGGGTATAGGTGATCAGGATCACTCCGGCGATGGTTAGAATGATTCCTATGGCTTCCACACCATTAAATCTTTCCCCCAGGAAACGTATACCCAGAATGGTAACAAATATGGGGGTCAGGTTGGATAGGAAGGAGATGGTGGTAGGATTTTCGGCCAGCTGGATTGCCAGGAACAGCAGGCTGGCGGCGCCCAACTCCAGAACCCCAATTATTACCAGGGTGATGTTTGATGCCCTGCTTAAGTCCGGAATCCGCTTGATCATTCCGGTGATGATCAGGAAGGGGAGGATCCAGACCAGGGCAAATCCAAACCAGAAGAATTGGAACTGGTAGTAATTTACCTCCAGTAAGGCGGCTTTGGAGAATACATACACATTGGCCATGCCCAGGGTTGCCAGGAAAGCCAGTAAAATGCCTTTAACCGTGGGATTGAGATTGGAAAAAAAATCTTTCATAGGAATAAAAAAACCGGGGAAACCCCGGTCCTTTAACATTGTATGGGATAAAATGTTTACAGCCTGGATTTGATCCGGGCCGTTTCCTCTTCAAAACCCGGTTTCTCCAGCAAGGCGAACATATTCTTTTTATACGCTTCCACACCCGGTTGATTGAAAGGGTTAATCCCCAGCACATATCCGCTGATTCCACATGCATTCTCAAAAAAGTACAGGAGCTGACCCAACCAGCGGGCATTAAGTGCCGGGATGGAGATCCGCATGTTGGGAACGCCGCCATCCAGGTGAGCCAGGATGGTTCCCAGCTCTGCCATCTTATTTACATGATCAATGTTTTTCCCTTCCAGGTAGTTCAGTTGATCCAGGTTGGCAGAATCCCCGGGGATGGTCATCTGGTGATCGGTGGTTTCCACACTGATCACTGTTTCCATGAGACTCCTTTCACCTTCCTGGATATACTGTCCCATGGAGTGGAGGTCGGTGGAGTTATCCACAGCTGCCGGGAAAATCCCCTTCCCCTCTTTCCCTTCACTCTCTCCATACAGCTGTTTCCACCACTCCGACACATAATGGAGCTTGTTGTGGTAATTCACAAGGAGCTCAATTTTCTTTCCGGAACGGTACAGGGCATTGCGTGTGGCAGCATAGAGGGCTGCAGGATTCTCTTCAAAAGGCACAGAGGGATCACACCGGTGACTCATCTCTTGAGCTCCTCTCAAAAGTTCCCTGATATCCACCCCACAGATTGCCAGCGGGATCAGTCCCACCGGGGTGAATACGGAAAATCTCCCACCCACATTGTCTGGAATCACATAGCTGCGGTAGCCCTCTTCATCAGCCAGCTGCCTGAGAGCTCCCTTACTGGAGTCGGTCACGGCAATAATACGGTCGCGGGCCTCTTCCAGGCCTACCTTCTCTTCCAGGTGATTTTTCAGAATCCTGAATGCCAGTGCTGGTTCCGTCGTAGTTCCGGATTTGGAAATGACAACGATGGAATAGCTTTGCTCGTCCAGCAGCTCCAGCAACTCATGCATATAGTCCTCCCCGATATTCTGACCGGCAAACAGCATATGAGGTGCCTTTTGTCCCTTTTTCAGGTGGGCAAAATTGTGGGCCAATGCATCATTTACAGCCCGTGCACCCAGGTAGGAACCCCCGATTCCCACCACCACCAGAAGTTCTGTTTTTTCACGAAGCCCTGCAACAGCTGTTTCAATTTCTGAAATCTGCTGATCACCGACCTCTGAGGGAAGGTGGAGCCATCCCAGGAAATCATTTCCCTGTCCGGACCCCTGGTACAGCGTACTCTGTGCTGTTAAGGTCTCTTTGGAAAGCTGCTGTATCTCATCCGCTGTTATGAAATCATATACCCTTGAAATATCCAGTTTGATCTGTTCCATTGATTAAACGTTTTGGGATTATTTATACGGCGCAAAAGTAACTAAAAAACTTTTTGCAACTCCATTTGATTCGTGAAGGATTTTTGGGTTACTTATACCTTAAATACTATAAGATGACCGAGATTGAAAAACTGGACCGGATTGCCATTAATGTGAAGTCCCGGAAACTGCTGAACCAGCTCCTGGAAGAGAATCCCGAATTCCAGGAAATCCTGCGCAATTCAAAGAATGAAACAGAGGTGGTTGTGGGGGTAAGAGAATGGATCGAACGTAGCCTGAAGGACCGGGAACATGCATTCCGGTTCTATCGTACCAGGCATTCCGGGAGGGAGCTGTTCGAGCGCCTGGAATGGCGGGACTATGCCATCATTCGCATCCTGGATTATATTGATCATGCTGGGAAAGAGTATCCTGATCTAAACCTTCGTGGAGAAATCGCGGTAAGCAATCCACTCCGGTTGATATGGCTCGCAGTCCATAAAGGAACAGGCGGAGCAAAGCCAGATTTTTTCATTGACATGATCATGTTGTTCCGCCAGCTCAGGGGGGAGAGCGCACAGGCAGTTTTCTCACCTGAAGGTGTATCTGCCTGGATGGAACGTTTCCCCTCTGGGCTGGATCCGCGAATAGTCAAGTTAAGGGAGGAAAACAGACAGCGGATCATCCGGATCCTGATGGGGCAGATTGAAAGGGGGGAGGTTCGTAGCCAGAGCTATGTTTTTGAACCCGGACTGGATCAGGACGCCAAGCTGGAAAAAATGGAGGAGTGGTGGCAGGATTACCGTTTCCATCTCCGTTTTGCCGTGCGTTCCCCGGAAGTACTTAATATGATGCTGGATCATTCGCTTGATCCGGATACCATCAAGATACTGAAGGATGCCGAAAAGGCCGGAATTCCCTATTTTGTGAATCCCTATTACCTGTCCCTGCTTCATGTCAGGGTCCCCTATTTCGCAGTGGGAGCCGATCTGGCCATCAGGTATTATGTCCTGTACAGCAAACAGCTTGTGGAAGAGTTTGGAAATATTGTTGCCTGGGAGAAAGAGGACCAGGTGGAACCTGGCTTACCCAATGCAGCAGGCTGGCTCTTACCCGAGGGGCATAACATACACAGGCGCTATCCTGAGGTAGCCATCCTTATACCCGATACCATGGGACGGGCCTGTGGAGGTTTGTGCTCATCCTGCCAGCGCATGTATGATTTTCAGGGTGGAAGGCTCAACTTTGATCTTGATAAGCTTACACCAGGAGAAACATGGGGTGAGAAGTTAAAAAGACTGATGGCTTATTTTGAGCAAGATTCTCAACTGAGGGATATCCTGATTACCGGGGGTGACGGACTAATGAGTTCCGATAAGTCGCTTCGTCTGCTGCTGGATGAAATTTACGAGATGGCACTCAGGAAAAAAAGGAGGAATAAATCCTTACCTGATGGCCAGAAACTGGCAGAACTGGTCCGGGTCAGAATCGGAACCCGCTTGCCGGTATATCTGCCTCAGCGCATCACACCTGAGCTTGTAGCTATCCTCAAGGAGTTTAAGGAGAAAGCCTTAAAAGCCGGGATAAAACAGTTTCTGATCCAGACTCATTTTGTATCGCCCCTGGAAGTAAGTCCGGAATCGGGCCGGGCAGTCAGATTGCTGATTTCAGCAGGCTGGACAGTTACAAACCAGCTGGTATTTACGGCAGCGGCTTCACGAAGGGGCCATTCGGCTAAACTGCGAAAGGTGCTGAACGATATCGGAGTTCTGCCCTACTACAATTTTACGGTGAAGGGGTACATGGAGAACAATGCCGGATTTACGCCCAATGCTCGAATCGTCCAGGAACAGCTGGAGGAAAAGATTGCCGGAAAGATACCAAAGGAACATGAGGATACCATCAGGAAGTTTCCCGAGGAGGCCAGCATGATGGTGGAGAATATCCAGGCCCTCAGGAAGTTTGCCGGTTTGCCTTTTCTGGCAACAGACCGGAATGTATTGAATCTACCGGGTGTGGGTAAGAGTATGACTTTCAGGGTAATCGGTATTACCCGCTACGGGAGGAGGATTCTTGAATTCGACCATGATGAAACCAGGCGACACAGTCCGATCATCGCGAAAATGGGCAAGGTCATCATCATAGAATCGAAATCAATCCACGAATACCTCAGGCAACTGGAAGAGCTGGGAGAGGAGCGGGAGGATTACCAGGGATTGTATGGGTACTCTCTGGGACAGACCGAACAGCGCAATCCGGTATATGAATATCCGGAGTATGCGGATCAGATTACAGAGGAAATAACCAACCTCCAGATTTAACCAAAGCAGCTCCTTATTATTATCTTAGGCGCTTACTTATCAAATTTCTTGACGATGAAACTTAAGCTTTACCTGTTTGCTTCCTTTATTTTTATAATGAATGTTTTGCCTCTCCGGGCCCAGGACATGGGAATGGAGTCCATCAACCGGCACGATCTGAAGATGCATATGCAGTTTCTTGCTTCTGATGAGCTGGAGGGACGTGATACCGGTGATCCCGGCCTTCAGGTGGCAGCAAGATACCTGGCTGTACAGGCTGAGCAACTGGCCCTGCAAGCCCTTGATGCGGATAAGGACTACATGCAACCCTTTCTGATTTCAGAGAAAGCATATGACAGCGAAAAGAGCAACATTACTTTCTTTGGAGCAGATGGCTCCGTGTCGGTTAGCAAAGATCCCTTTTATCTTTTGCCAGCCCCGGAGGAGGGGGAGATCACCCTGGAAGGAGAGGTGGTTTTTGCCGGTTATGGCATCAACTCGGAAGAAAATGCTTATAATGATTTTGAAAATATAGATATACACGACAAGGTGGTACTGCTAATGAACCGGGCCCCCATGAATGAAGAGGGGACCGAAGCACAGTTTGAGAATGATAAGTGGAGTGGGATGCAGAATTTTCAATATAAGATGCAGTATATCATGTCCCAACAGCCAAAGGGGATTTTACTGGTCATGGACCCCAAGTCGGGCATGCAATCCATTGAAGATATCAATCCTGCAGTGGCCAAGTATTTAAGCAGATCAAGACAATTAAAAACAGAGCAAGCCAATCCGGGCGTAGCAGCAAATCAACCAATGATGGTCCTGATTCATCGCAACACGGCGGATCTGATACTGGCTGGTGCCGGTAAAAATCTGAAGGAGTTACAGCTGGAAATTGACCGGAATCTGGCCCCTCAGTCTTTTCTCCTGGAAGGGGCCAGGTTGAAGCTCGATCTCCACATGGTAATCAAGGACCTGGAGATCTACAATGTATTTGGTCTGATTGAAGGGAGTGACCCGGAATTGAAGGATGAAGCCGTGATCTACGTGGCACATTATGATCATGTGGGTACCGATGGAGACAGGGGAGTATTTAATGGGGCCGACGATAATGCCTCAGGAACTATTGCCCTAATCGAGATTGCTGAGGCTTTTATGAAGGAAAAAAATCGTCCCAAAAGAAGTATCGGAATTCTCTGGGTATCGGCCGAAGAGATTGGACTTTACGGATCACAATACTTTGCTGAACATCCGCTTATTTCTCATGAAAAAATAGCTGCGGTGATTAATCTGGATATGGTGGGAAGAACTAAAACGGAGGAGGATGTTCGTAGTGATCGCTCCGATCTGACCATCCAGGGGGGAGATTCGGTCAAAGTGATCGGGGGCTTGCAGAGTAAAGTATTGATGAAGATCAACAAAAAGACACTCTCTGAATCCGGATTAATTGGAAATTACCAGTACAATAACCTGACTGATCCGAATCGCTATTTCTTCAGGAGCGACCATATTAATTTTGCAAGGAAAGATATCCCAGTCCTTTACTATTCAACCGGAACCCACCGGGATTACCACATGTTAACTGATGTTGAAGAGGCTATCGACTATGATAAATTCCTGAAAGTGACCCGCTTTTGCTATAACGTAGGATTTAATATTGCACAATATAAGGGCCCCATCAAGGTAGACGATCCCATGTCAGAGTGGTAGCCACCTATAAGGGCTTCAAATAGATATTCCGGAATTGCATGGGAGCACCTTCTGATTGGAGAGCGATATTTCCTTCTGTTAGTGTCGCGCCGCTACCAATGTTTTGCAAGACCCCATTTACCCGCAGCTCAAGGGTTCCGTCCTTGGAGGTGATATCGTAGCTGTTCCATTCGCCAGCTGGTTTCTCGCTGCTTTCTTCAAACTTTTCAATAACCAGGTAGCGGTTCTCCTCGGAAAGAACCTGGTAAGTGGAGTCCTTACCAGTGATTTCTGCCCCTTTTCCCATGAGCACAAAATCGCCTGCTCTGCCATCCCATAGCTGGGCTTCGATGCAGTGCGGGAAGATCATATCTTTGCCCTGCACATGGAGCAGTACACCACTGTTGGAGGCCTCTTTGGTCCATCTCCATTCCAGGTGAAGTTCGTAATTACTGTAGCTATCTTTGGTCCGGATATAGCCAAAGGGATCCCCCAGCGTATTCATCACACCATCTTCCACATAAAAGAGATCCCTGGGTTCTCCATCTTCACTGTCCACATAGATGGTCCAGTTTTCCAGGTCCTGTCCGTTAAACAGTTCAATCTTATTTTCGGTGCCGCAGGACAATACTGCCAGTGAGAGTAAAAACAGGAGGGCAAACTTCAGTAATGTTTTCATAGGAAATTGTTTTCGGTTATAATTGGATTTGGATTTCAACGTTGAAGGTAATTTAATAGACCTCCGGAATAAAGGTTTGATCTGAAAGCGGTGGCCTTACATAGCCCTCCATAGAAATGGGGGGCAGATTGATCTTTTTATGCTTGATCTCTTCGTACGGGATCATGGTGAGCAGGTGATGAATGGTGTTCAGCCTGGCCCTTCTTTTATCATCGGCGTTGACCACATACCAGGGAGCCGTCTTGGTATCTGTATAGGAGAACATCTCATCTTTGGCCTTGCTGTATTCGATCCACCTGCTTCTGGATTCCAGGTCCATGGGACTGAATTTCCAGCGCTTCAGAGGATCATTGATTCGTTCACTGAACCTGTGCTCCTGTTCTTCATCGCTGACGGAGAACCAGTATTTGATCAGGATGATGCCCGAGTGTATCAGCATCTCTTCAAAGCGGGGACAGGAGCGAAGGAACTCCCAGTACTCGTCATCTGTGCAGAATTCCATCACATGTTCCACGCCAGCCCGGTTATACCAGCTGCGGTCAAAGAGTACAAGTTCGCCCTCAGCAGGGAGATGGGTCACATAGCGCTGGAAGTACCACTGGGTCTTTTCACGTTCCGTGGGAACTCCCAGGGCTACCACTTTGCAGATCCTGGGATTCAATCGTTGCGTAATCCGCTTGATCACTCCTCCTTTACCGGCAGCATCGCGGCCTTCGAAAACTACCACCACCCGAAGATTTTTGGCCTTTACCCACTCATGCATTTTCACCAGCTCCAGTTGCAGGCGCTCCAGTTCATTGAAATAGAATTTTTTATTTAATCTCTGTTTTCCGGAATCGCCACCATTTTCCTGGGACTTTTTCTGTTTCTGGCTTTTAGTCATAGCATGAAGGTATAGGGGTAAATTTAAACTAAAATTGTTTACGATTCAACGTGTATATAAAGAAGGCCGCCTCTTTGGAGGCGACCTTTAAAAATTCATATATGTGTAAGAAGATGTTTTGCTCTAGTTGGCTTTGCGAGCTACGTTGGTCACAGAGGAGGCGATGAGTTCATTGTAATTATCCTGCAAGTGTCTGGCAGCCTCTTCAGACCCTTCCTGTGCCACCAGGGCTTCCCACCATAAACGGTCTCCGGCAGGGCTCCAGCTTCCTTCCGGCGTGGCAGGCTCTTCCTTAAGTTTCCAGGTTACCACCAGGTCGTATTTTCCGGATTCAAACCAGTAAATCACAGGAGAGGGTGTCCCGGCTTTCAGGGAAGCCGATTCAAATTTTTGAATTAGTTCTTTCGCTGCATCCACTGTCCCCGGTTTATAATCGATTACAGTAATGGAGTGCCATGCTATTGCACTATTGTCTGTGGGTGTGGGCTCTTCGGGGTGAGCGTATAGGATAACACTAATAAAAAGAGGAACAACATACAAAAAGATCTTCTTCATAACAGGATTTTATCAATTTTCTATTTGACCTAAAATAAATAGAATTGTTCAAGAACCCTGTTAAATAGAAGTTAAAGTGGAAAATCGTTGGTGCCAAAGAGACGATCGCCCGCGTCCCCCAGTCCGGGAACAATATATCCCAATTCGTTCAGACCGTCATCCAGGGCGGCCAGGAAAATTTCTACTTCCGGATGGTCCCTTCGGATCTTCTCAAGCCCTTCGGGAGCACCCACAATACAAACCAATTTTAAATCACTTGCCCCTTCGCTCTTTAATTTATCCAGGGTAGCACTTGCACTCCCCCCTGTAGCCAGCATAGGATCCAGTACCAGAACCACAGCCTTTTTCATTCGATAAGGGAATTTGGCATAATAGCTTCTTGGCTCCAGAGTATCAGGGTCACGGTACATTCCCACGTGACCAATTTTTGCCGTGGGGATCAGGCTGGTAATTCCATCTACCATTCCCAATCCCGCTCGAAGTACCGGTATGAGTACAATATCTCTTGAAAGTTCACTGGTAACGCATTTCATCATAGGGGTTTCAACTTCCGTTTTGCGCAAGGGGATATCCCTGGTGATCTCGTAGGCCATCAAGCCAGCTATTTCATTTACGTTTTCCCGGAACTCCTTGGTACCGGTATGCCGGTTTCTAATCTGGGTCAGCTTATGCTGGATCAGCGGGTGATCAACGATATGATGCATGGACGCTATTGTTTAAATACAGATGGGTCTGTTTCTCTCTGGCTACCTCTGAATGCTGCCACAAATGCCTGGGTGAATCCAGAGTTCAAACATTTAAGTCTGAACGCATTGGCATCATCTAAAGAGTTGAAAGCCCCCACGGTAATCCTGTAGGAACCCTTGTATAAATATTCATGGGTAGCATAGCTTTTCCCTTCAATCAGAACGGTAGGAAAACTACGGGGATTCAAACTGGAGATGATCTGTACCCGGAATATGACCTTGTTGGGATCCGTTGGCACGCTTGGTTCCGGTTCTGGTTCCGGAATAATCCGGGACTCAGGCAAAGTCTCAGTTTCCTTTTTAATTTCTGCCTCCGGCTTCTCTTCCCTTGCTACCTGAATACCGGATATTGCATGTGTTGCAGGATCGGCCATGTCTTGCAGGTGTGCAGAGATCTTTTCAGAAGATGCATTTTCCTTCAGGGAGACCATTAGGGCCAAACCTTCTGATCCGCGAGTTTTCGTTCGTGAAAACAGGGCTACCTGATTTGCAGGATGTATGGATATTCCCAATTCGTCTTGTGGACCATTCATGGTTGAACCAAGGTTCCGGGGATGCTCCCAATCCTTTCCATCAAACGAGCAGACATACATATCATACCCGCCATATCCTGAATGACCACTGGATGAGAACCAGAGGTTGTTCTGACCATCCAGAAAAGGGTACCAATCATGACCACTGGTGTTGATAAATTCTCCAAGTTGAAGCGGTTCCGACCAGCCTGAGGCTGTGAGGCGGGAGACGAAGAGGTCCAATCCCCCTCTGGTGGGTAGGCGATCCGAAGAAAAGACCATTATGGATCCATCGGTAGAAACTGCAGGATGGAGATAACGGAAAGAATCTGCAGCAAATGAAATCTCTTTGATATCTGAAGCTTCTCCATTGGCAATGGACATTTCATATATCTTCTCCACCGATGGCTGATCAACCAGCACAATTTTCTTACTGTAATATCCATTGCTCTTGTTTTCAGGAAAAGAAAAGGCAGCAGGGGAGCAGGAGAATTCCTTGTTGGAAAATAGTGGCCGACTGGTTTCTAGTCCGGGGCGGTTCATCTCTGTCAGGAAGGTGGTCTCTTCACCAGGTCTGAGGAAAATGATCTCATTCTGGAAAAAGGCCACATCGTAACAGGGGCCGCTTAAACGAAGATCCAGGGTATCGAATAATAAATCTTCACCCGCCTGGAAGGTTTCGGGCCAGGAATATTGCAGCTGTGGATATGCAGAGAGGAGGGAACATATCGCGATCAGGGATGATGAAAGTAGATTCATTTGAACAAGATAATTAGTACTGCGTTATCTGAATTAGATTGAAGGCATTATCAAAGATAGGAGATTTTATAATCTCCGATGAATTAAATAGTTATGCAAGTGAATTTTTTATTCACTACACTTTTTCCTAAATTGTAAGCTAAAATAACAAACAAACTAAATCCTTTCAAAATGAAAAAGGCACTGTATCAACAATCAAGGTTCTTTGTAGTCGCAATGATTGCCACCACTTTGATTCTTTTTTCCGGATGTAATAGGCAACCAAAGAATCAAGAGACGGAGACAACAACTGCAGAGGAACTGAAGCCCAGGGAGGATGTGGTAGAAGAACTTTCGGGTTATGAGGTTCCCACTTCTTATGATATTACTAAGGGTATCTATCAAGCGGGAGCACCGTATATTCTCTCCCTTTCCAATGGCCCGGAAAAAGCAAGTGAGTACATCACACAGCGAGATAAAGTGCTTAATCTTGGTATTTATGCCACAGACCTCTGTTATGCAACAACTTATATGATGAAACAGGGGACCATGAATTACCTGGAGGCATCAAAAACTCTGATTGACGATCTGGGTATTTCCACCACCTTTAATATCAACTATGCAGAGCGGATCGAGGACAACATTGACGACCGTGATTCTTTGATCCAGATTGTCACCGAATCATTTAACGACACCTGGAACTACCTGATTGAAAATGAACAGGATGTTCTGGCCCGCCTGGTTGTTGTTGGAAGCTGGATTGAAGGCGTCTATATTACCACCAATGTGGCTCAGAAAGCCATTGATAATACCTCATTACTGGAGGCACTTGCCAAGCAGAAAAAGTCACTCAATGAATTGGTAGATTTGCTGGAAGCGGTGAAAGATGTGGAAGAGGTGGCAGAGTTGTATAAGAGCCTTTCTGAGCTTCAGGTCCTGTTTGAGGGAGTTGGAGATCTTATGACAGAGGAACAGCTAAAGGTCGTATCAGAATCCATAGCATCTCTGCGGGAAAGCATCGTATAGTACAGAATCAAAAGCATCGTATAGTACAGAATCAGCTGCGGGCTGATCAGACATTATGAAAGAGGCCGTATTAAATGCGCTGTTACAGCTATTTGCAATAATAGCCAACGTATCAGAAGATGGTGTTTCTTTCAAAGCCAGGGCTATCGTCAAGTCTTTTCTCAGGCAACACTTAAAAACCAACCTGATTAACAAATATCTGGTTGTTTTTGATAATTACCTGGAAATTCACCATCCCCTTCTGTTTGGTGGAGGACTTACACATCACAGACAGACCCTTTCCGATTCGGAAAAATTGAGGTGCATTACGGAGGAGATCAACAGCAGCCTCTTGCAAAGAGAAAAATTTATTGTTTTTCTAAGGCTGGTGGAGTTCATCAACGAGGATGAGGTGATGACAGATAAAGAACTGGCCTTTATCAGGACTGTAGCCGATTCATTCAATATCTCCAGGACGGAACACGACAACACCAAGAATTTTGTGCTCAATGCCTGTGATGCTATTAACAAGGAGAGGATCATGGTTATTGACAGCATGAAGTTGCCTTTTGTTAAAGGGATCAGGCATATGAGGGAGAAGGGCCTGGAGGGAAGGATTTCAATCCTGCATCATGCAACTACAGATACCTTTGTGTTTCGCTACCTGGGTTCCAGGAATCTGTTCCTGAACGGACAACCCATTATTCCGGACCGGATCGAGCTACTGGAACAAGGATCTTTGATCACGGGATCCCTGATCAGCCCGGTATATTACAGCGATATCTCACGAAAATTTCATCATGCCAGGGAGTTCACGAAGATCTCCTTTCTCGCAAAAGACATTGAGTACAGGTTTAAAAACAGTACCAAAGGAATCCGGAAATTCAGCTTCAGTAAAGAATCTGGCAACCTCATTGGAATAATGGGTGGGAGTGGAGCCGGAAAATCCACTCTGCTCAATATTCTTTGTGGAAAGCTGAAGCCGCAGTCCGGAAAAATCACCATCAATGGCTTTAATATTCACAAAGAGGAGTCTGAAATAGAGGGTATCATAGGCTTTGTGCCTCAGGATGACCTGCTGCTGGAAGAGTTGACTGTGTTCAAGAACCTTTATCTGAATGCAAAACTTTGTCTGAGTAACCTTTCAGAGGCAGAGCTGCTGAGGCGGGTGAACCAGGTTCTGGTGGATCTGGACCTGGAGGAGATCAAGCATCTGAAGGTGGGAAATCCATTGAAGAAGTATATCAGTGGGGGTCAGCGAAAAAGGCTTAATATTGCATTGGAACTGATCAGGGAACCGGCCGTGCTCTTTGTGGATGAACCGACTTCCGGACTCTCATCCATGGGATCAGAAAAGGTTATGTTGCTTTTAAAGGAGCAGGCTCTGAAAGGGAAGCTGGTGATCGTAAATATTCATCAACCTCATTCTGATATATATAAGCTATTCGACAGGTTTTTGGTGATCGATAAAGAGGGGCATGTAATCTATAAGGGAAATCCCATTGATGCCATCACCTATTTTAAGGAACTCAGCAATTATGTAAATGCTGATGTGGGACATTGTGCGTCCTGTGGCAATGTTATGCCTGAGCAGATTTTACAAATGGTTGAGGCTAAGCAAATTGATGAGTATGGAAAGGTGACCGGTGAACGAAAAGTATCGCCCGAGGAGTGGTACGATATTTATGTGGACAGGATTGAATCGAGGCAGAAGATCAAAAGCAAAAAGAAGCCCCTGCCAGCCAGGGATTTTCAAATACCGGGTTCTCTACAGCAATTTGCCATTTTTCTGCAAAGAAATATTCTGCGCAAATTAACCAACCGTCAATATTTGCTGATCACCTTCCTTGAGGCTCCATTATTGGCCCTGATCACTGCCTGGTTTACCCGGTACACAAGTGATCCTTCCTCTACTGCCACTTATGTCTTCAGTGGAAATGTGAACCTTCCTGTGTATATGTTTATCGGGGTGATTATCGCCATGTTCATGGGATTGATGGTGAGTGCCAAGGAGATATTTATGGACCGGAAGATACAGGAGCGAGAGTCCTTTCTAAATCTCAGCCGACTCAGTTACCTGCATTCAAAAATCCTGGTGATGTTTTTGATCTCAGCTATCCAGACTTTCTCTTTTGTACTGGTGGGTAATTTGATTCTTGAGATCAAAGGGATGTTTTTTCACTACTGGGCCATCTTCTTCACGGTATCGTGCCTGGCCAATATGGTTGGCTTGAATATATCGGCAGGATTTAATTCGGTGTCAACAGCCTATATAGTTATTCCCTTTATCCTGGTTCCTCAGCTGCTCTTCAGTGGTGTACTAATACCCTTTGACAGATTGAATAATTTTTTCGATAATCCTGAGTATGTGCCTGTAATTGGAGAATTGATGCCTTCGAAGTGGGCCTATGAAGCTGTGGCCGTACACCAATTCAAGGGGAATGAATTTACCCGGGAGTTTTTTGAGATCGACCAGACCAGTGCCAATCGGGGCTACCAGGCGGCCCTGGTTCATGAGGTAAAACAAAGGCTAAATGACATCTGGTATGCATCCAAAGGTGGTGTGTTGTCAGAAAGCAGCGAAGCTGATCTGGAACTGGTTCGAAATGAACTGACTGGATTAAGCGAGACGGGGGTGGTTGAATCGTTTGGGTCCCCTGAAGGATTTACGCCCTCAGGATTCACAGAGGAGGTGTATGTAATGGCAAGAGACTCCATCGACAGGGCCAGGCAAATTTTTATGGGATGGAAACGTGAAGCCGATCGTTTGAAGGATCTCCTTGCCCTCAGCCTGGTTGAAGAATGGGGCGGGGAGGAAGCCTTTAAACTGAAGGAGAAGAGCTATACCAATAAGAGACTTGAGAATTTGCTGAGCAATAACACACAGGTTGTTACGGAGTGGCACAATCATCTTGTCCGGAAGATTGCACCTATCTACCAGATTCCCAGATCGAGGATAACCCGGGCACATCTGTTTGCCCCAAAAAAATGGGTGGGTCCCCTCAGCATCGATACCTACTGGTTCAACCTGTTAGCTATCTGGTTATCGGCCATTATTTTCTATATTACACTAGTAAATGACCTGTTGCGCAAATTTGTAAACTGGAACGAGATCCGGAAATTGCGCAAAGGACTTTAATCTTGCTATTATAATTAAATTCAATGATATGAAAAAGCAGATTGTTCTATTGGTAGCCCTGGGGATTTTATTCCTGGCATTCCAGTCTTTCAGTCCGGATACACCTCCGGAAAAAGAGTTTCCCGAGGAAATCAGCATCCTCCTGAAAACCTCCTGCTATGATTGCCACTACACCGGAGCAACGGCAGAAAAAGCTTTGAAGGCAGCTAATTTCGAAGAGTGGGAAGGATACAGATTAACCAAGAAGGTTGCACTGCTGGGTGAAATAGGCAAGGTAGTGGAAGAGGGAAAGATGCCCCCCGAGAAGTACCTGGAGCATAAGCCAGAAAACAAGCTGTCGGAGAAACAGGTAAAATTGCTGCTTGAATGGACAGAGCAGGAGGCAGAGAAACTGATGCAGGGTAACTGATGAGCAGGATAATCAAGATTGTCGGGATAGGATTGATTGTCTTGCTGCTTGTTGCTCAGTTTTTCAGACCGGATCTCAATAGTGAAGCAGTGGATCCTGAGCTGGACCTTTTAGCTCTTACCTCACCACCAGAGCATATTGCCAGTATGCTTAGGACTGCCTGTTATGATTGTCATTCTAACCAGACTGTTTATCCCTGGTACCGGAAGGTTTCTCCGGTTTCATGGTACTTGAACAGTCATATCCAGAATGGCAAGGCAGAACTGAATTTCAGTGAATACGGAAGCCTGGACAAAGCCGACCGGATCGGCCTTCTGGTGGAGACCTGTGAGGTGGTAGAGGCTGGTACGATGCCTATACAAAGCTATTTACTACTGCATCAGGAGGCCAGACTGACACCGGAAAACCGCGATGCGCTTTGCAACTGGACAGAAGAGGAGGCCCTGAAGATTATGCGTGAGTAGCTTATCCTGTCTTGCGCCGGATTCATGTTAAAAATGTGAAAGTTGATCAATACCCTGATACTACAGGGTATTTTTATATCCATGTGACGGTATCTATCTATCCCTGAATAAGCCTTGTTCATAAAAAAACCAGGAAAGAAATCTGCTAATTGCTTGACTACAGGGAGTTTTGAGCTTATTTTTATAACTGGAAGAAAACCAATACAACATATTATGAAAAACGCTGTAAAAATATTGCTGCTGCTTATGCTCACGGCCAGCCTGACTTCCTGTGAGAAGATAAAAGGTTGGTTTGATGTGGAAGTTGATACCACCATTGAGGGTGAACTCTCTCTTATTTCTGATGCAACAGAGTTGAAATCTACGGAGGATTATGGAATCGATGAAACCATTACCGTCCAGGTTTTGAATGATGATCTGTACGAATACGAAGATGAGATTACCAGCTTCCTGGCCTCAGATGTAACCTTTGAAGTGTTGTCAGTGGACTCCTCTGATGTAGTTCTTCGGGCAGGGACAGAGTTTCTTATATCCAATTCTCAGAATCCTGGTATAAGGGTGTCGGTTCCCTTTGACTGGCCCGTTGAGGTGGGAGCAAGCTTGACGCTGGACGAAGCTTCCCTTAATGTGATAAACGATATTCTGGATGATATGATAGATTTCACCATTACAGCTACAGGTAGCTGTAACAAAGGGAATGTGACCATTGATCTCAGATACGGTTTTGAGGTTACTGTCATTGCCAATCCCCTCTAAAAGAATTTGTTGAACAAAAAAATGGAGGCTGTCTTTTTTGAAGGCAGCCTTCTTTTTTTGGACTTCGGGATTATAGCTTAATTTTACATTCGCACCTAAATAAACCGCCTCAGATGAATAAGCTTGTAAAAAAATTACTATGGATCCTCCTGATCGCTGTGATATTGATACTCACCTGGTTTGCCTGGCCAAGGCTGCCAATTATTACTGCTTTTGCAGCAAAAGGGATGTGCTCCAGTGTATTCCTGGCTGATAAAAGTCCGGAGCGGGTAGCAGCCGAGGACCTCTCCTTTTTTCCAATAAGTCTGGCCAAATGTAGCATAGACCATGAAGAAAAATCGGTGACCGCAAAGGTACTGGGCCTGGCCAAGAGAAAGGCGGTGTTCAGGGAAGGACTGGGAGCTGTGATAGTTCTGGAGAAGTCGGAAGAGGAGCTGATGGCAGATTCATTTAAGATCCCTGATCCGGGCTATAGCCAGGATACTATATCCTGGCCTCTGGGTGATCTGCTGCCTGAATCCAGGCAGGACGGTGTAGACTATAAAAAACTGAATTCTTTGCTGGAAGAAGCCATTGATGACGCAGGAGAGGAGCCATTCAAAAAAACCCTGGGTGTAGCGGTTGTATATAAGAATGAACTAATCGGAGAGAACTACCTGGAGGGTTATGATGCCTGGACCAAATTTCATGGCTGGTCCATGACCAAATCGGTTACCGGAGCTATGGCTGGAGCTTTGGTGGAGGAGGGAAGACTGGAGGTCAGTGCTCCAACCGGCATCCCCCGTTGGGAAGGCGACGACAGGAAAAACATTACGGTGGAAAATATCCTGCATATGAGCAGTGGACTGGAATGGGTGGAGAACTATTTTACTATTTCGGAAGCCACAGTGATGCTGATGCAGAGTGATGATATGTTTTCATCTGTGACTAAGAGCCAGCTGGAATTTGATCCCGGAAGCCATTGGAACTATTCTTCAGGCGATGCCAACCTGCTTTCAGGAATCCTGCGACAGGCCATAGGAGACAGGCAGGAGTACCTGGGTTACGCTTACACCAGGCTGTTTCACCGCATCGGGATGCTGAATACCGTGGTGGAGACCGATGCCAGTGGCTTGTTTGTTGCCTCCTCTTTCAGCTACGGTTCTACCCGGGATTGGGCACGTTTTGGCTTACTCTTCCTGAATGAGGGGATTTTTGAAGGAGATACTGTTTTAAGCCCTGAATGGGTAGAGTATATGCGTACCCCGGCGCCTGCATCGGATGGTCAATAT
>Ga0209345_10003092_pt1 | contig 17450 bp, 12 predicted proteins | sample Cruoilmetagenom7_FD_187294 | JGI IMG/M metagenome (GOLD analysis project Ga0209345, IMG submission 187294) | Oil polluted marine microbial communities from Coal Oil Point, Santa Barbara, California, USA - Sample 7 (SPAdes) (version 2) | ecosystem: Environmental > Aquatic > Marine > Oil seeps ...
AAAAATGGAATTGAAGCTGTTGATATTTGTGAATCAAACTCAGACATACAATTGGTTTTTATGGATTTAAAAATGCCTGTTTTAAATGGTTTTGAGGCTACTAAAAAAATTAAGAAATTGTATCCAAATCTACCTATAATAGCACAAACAGCATACTCAACTGAAAGGGAAAAAGAGAGCGCTATATTAGCAGGATGTAACGATTTTATTTCAAAACCTATTGATAAAGAAACGATATTAAACCTAGTAGAAAAGTATTTATTAAAACCAACAGCTACAACTTAGAAAGCATAAGATTTATAAATCTTCTTCATAAGTTAAGTTTATTTTTTCTCTTACAGCATCTAATAAAGTTATTAAATCCAAACTATTTTGGTGAGACCAAGTAGCACTTTCAATGTTGTTTTCTAATAAGCAGTTGGCACATTCAACAATTTCATGACTAAAACCTTTTCCAACAGTTGGTAAAGAAATAAGAGAAGCTTCTTCGTTGTTTTTTTGAATTGTAAAAGAATTGGTTTCGTTCCAAGGATTATTAATAATAATTTCACCTAAAGTACCACTTATTTTAGCCACTCTTTTTGAAGTAGAATTAAAACTGCTAAATAAAATAGCTTGAGCATTTTTATAATTAAAAAGCATGGCTAATTGAGAATCTGCTCCTGATTTATAATAATGTGCATTGGCGTTTATTTTTGTAGGAATACCTAATAGTAAATATGCCAAAAAAACAGGATAAATACCAATATCAAGTAATGAACCACCACCTAATTCTTTATCGTAAATACGTTGAATAGAAGTGTTTGCTTTAAAAGAAAAATCTGCATTTATATATTTTACTTCACCAATTTCACCACTATCAATACTTGTTTTTATTTTTTTTATACTTGGTATAAATCTAGACCACATGGCTTCCATTAAAAATGTGTTGTTGTTTTTTGAAGCTTCAATCATGCTGTAAACCTGTTTTTTATTTATAGCAAAAGGCTTTTCACATAAAACAGCTTTTTTATGCTCTAAAGCTAAAACTGTATATAATTTGTGTGAGTTATTTGGAGTTGCAATATAAACAATATCAACTAGCGTGTTTTTAAATAACGCCTCATAAGAATTATAAAAAGTAGTTGCATTGTATTGTTTTGAAAAAGATTCAGCCTTTTTTAAATCTCTAGAAGCAACAGCTTCTAAAGTACAATTTTTAACCAACAATAAATCTTCAGCAAATTTATGTGCAATACGTCCAAGCCCAATAATTCCCCATTTAATAGTTGTTTTCAAAATACGAATGTTTTAAGATAAAATAAAGAAGATAAATTTAAGTGTTTTTATTTTATTAAATAAAAAATTAGATGATTAGAGTTCAAAAAAGGTTTATAATTTTTTGTTGTTTAGCATTTTTAATAAAACCCTCTAAAACCAACTAGCGAGCGAATTTAGATAAGTATATTGTATTGGTTATCAGTTTTTAAGATTATTTACTCGTTTATTTAAAAAATAGTAAAATGTTAAAAACTTACCTGTAAATGTGAATAAGTGCACTTTTTTAGTGTTTGTTTTTTTCCAATATTTGTTTCACTCGTTTTTTTCTAAACAAGCAATCATTTACCAACTAACAAAAGCAAAAATTAATGTCGTTTATTGAACCTATTTTACAAGAAAACAAAAACCGCTTCGTAATTTTCCCTATTCAACATCATGATTTATGGGAATGGTACAAAAAACAAGAGGCGAGTATTTGGACTGCAGAAGAAATAGATTTACATCAAGACGTTATTGATTGGGAAACAAAATTAAATGATGATGAGCGTTATTTTATCAAACATATTTTAGCTTTTTTTGCTGCTTCTGATGGTATTGTAAATGAAAATTTAGCCGAAAATTTTGTTTCAGAAGTACAATATACTGAGGCAAAATTCTTTTACGGGTTTCAATTAATGATGGAGAATATTCATTCTGAAGTATATTCGTTATTAATTGATACTTATATTAAAAATGAACGAGAAAAAGACGAATTGTTTAGAGCTATTGAAATTTTTCCGGCCATTAAAGAAAAAGCTGATTGGGCTTTAAAATGGATTGAAAGCGATAGTTTTGCTGAACGTTTAATTGCTTTTTCGGCAGTTGAAGGTATCTTTTTTTCAGGGAGTTTTTGTTCTATTTTTTGGATGAAAAAAAGAGGTTTATTGCCTGGATTAACATTCTCAAACGAATTAATTAATCGTGACGAAGGGTTGCATGCAGATTTTGCTGTGCACTTACACCAAAATCACATTGTAAATAAAGTCCCAAAAGAACGTATCACTGAAATTTTAATTGATGCACTTGATATTGAACGTGTGTTTATTACTGAATCTTTACCTGTAAGTTTAATAGGAATGAACTCTAAACTAATGACCCAATATTTAGAGTTTGTAACCGATAGATTATTGGTGGAATATGGTTGTGATAAAGTATATAACGCCACAAATCCATTCGATTTTATGGAAATGATTTCATTAGAAGGTAAAACTAACTTCTTTGAAAAAAGAGTTTCTGAATATCAAAAAGCCGGTGTAAAAAGCGGCGGAACAGGAGATATTAGCTTTGATGCTGATTTCTAATTATTGTAGCAACTAAACAAATTTAAATTACAATTCAAAACCCTCTTGAATTTGAAGTATTCAAAAATCAATAGCGCAATCGCATATATGATTTAAAAAAAATAAAACTAACTAAAAATACGTGTAACCTATGTTTGTACTAAAAAGAGACGGAAGAAATGAGCCTGTGATGTTCGATAAAATAACATCTAGAGTTCGTAAAATGTGTTATGGCCTTAACAAATTGGTTGACCCAGTAAAGGTTGCCATGAGAGTTATTGAAGGGTTGTATGATGGAGTTACAACATCAGAATTGGATAATTTAGCAGCTGAAATTGCGGCAACTATGACAGTTCAACATCCAGATTATGCCAGGCTTGCTGCACGTATAGCCGTTTCAAACTTACATAAAAACACAAAGAAAACTTTTTCAGAAGTCATGAAGGATTTATATTTATATGTAAATCCGCGTACAGGTAAAAAAGCACCATTATTATCTGATGCAACCTATAAAGTTATTGTAGATAATGCCGCAAAATTAGATTCAACAATTATATATAACAGAGATTTTAGTTACGATTATTTTGGGTTTAAAACATTAGAACGTTCGTATTTATTAAAAATAAATGGTGAAATAGCTGAACGTCCACAACATATGTTAATGCGTGTTGCTATTGGAATTCATCAAGAAGATATTGATGAAGCAATTGAGACGTACGAGTTAATGTCTAAAAAAATATTTACACACGCTACACCAACATTATTTAATTCAGGAACTCCAAAACCACAAATGTCATCTTGTTTTTTACTACAAATTCAAGATGATAGTATTGATGGAATTTACGATACGTTAAAACAAACTGCCAAAATCTCACAATCTGCAGGTGGTATTGGTTTGTCAATTCACAATGTGCGCGCTACAGGATCTTACATTAGAGGAACTAACGGTACTTCAAACGGAATTGTACCCATGTTAAAAGTGTATAATGATACGGCTCGTTATGTAGATCAAGGAGGTGGAAAACGTAAAGGTTCTTTTGCTATTTATATGGAACCTTGGCATGCCGATGTTTTTGATTTTTTAGACTTACGTAAAAATACTGGGAAAGAAGAAATGCGTGCACGTGACTTATTTTATGCCATGTGGATTTCAGATTTGTTTATGAAGCGTGTTGAAGAAAATGGAGACTGGACGTTAATGTGCCCGAATGAATGTCCGTATTTATATGATACGTATGGAGATGAATTTGAAAAACTGTATATAGGTTACGAAAAAGCAGGAAAAGGAAGAAAAACCATAAAAGCGCGTGAACTTTGGGAGAAAATATTAGAAGCTCAAATTGAAACGGGTAACCCTTATATGTTGTATAAAGATGCAGCTAATAGAAAATCTAATCAGAAAAATTTAGGAACCATTCGTTCTTCAAATTTGTGTACTGAAATTATGGAATATACTGCAAAAGATGAGGTTGCAGTATGTAATTTAGCTTCCTTATCAATTCCAATGTTTGTTGAAGAAAATAAAGAAGGTGTTAAGTTTTTCAACCATAAAAAACTACTGAAAGTCACAAAAAAAGTAACAAGAAATTTAGATACAGTTATTGATCGTAATTATTACCCAGTAAAAGAAGCTGAAAATTCTAACGTACGTCACAGACCAATTGGACTTGGAATTCAAGGATTAGCAGATGCATTTATTATGTTACGCTTGCCTTTTACAAGTGATGAAGCAAAAAAATTAAATCAAGAAATTTTTGAAACTATTTATTTTGCAGCTGTTACTTCATCTATGGAAATGGCAAAATTAAAAGAACCTTATTCAACATTTAAAGGTTCGCCAATGTCAAAAGGTGAATTTCAATTTAATATGTGGGGAGTTTCAGAAGATGATTTAAGCGGAAGATGGGATTGGAAAGCATTGCGTAAAAAAGTAGTTGCAAATGGTGTTCGAAATTCATTATTAGTGGCGCCAATGCCCACAGCCTCAACATCTCAAATTTTAGGAAATAATGAAGCGTTTGAACCATATACTTCAAACATTTATACACGAAGAGTTTTAAGTGGTGAGTTTATTATTGTAAATAAACATTTACTAGAAGATTTAGTAGAATTAGGTTTATGGAATAATGATATGAAAGAGGAAATTATGCGTGCTAATGGCTCTATTCAACATATTGATGTAATTCCACAAGAATTAAAAGAGTTGTATAAAACAGTTTGGGAATTGAGTATGAAAGACATTATAGATATGTCTCGCCAAAGAGGATATTTTGTGGATCAATCACAATCTTTAAACCTATTTATGCAAGATGCTAATTATTCTAAATTAACATCTATGCATTTTTATGCTTGGAAAAGTGGTTTAAAAACAGGAATGTATTATTTACGTACAAAAAGTGCTGTAAACGCAATACAATTTACTGTTTCAAAAGAGAAAAAAGAAGAAGAAAAACCATTAACACCTGAGGAATTAAAAGAAATGTTAATCGCATCTCAGAACAATCCAGACGATTGTGAAATGTGTGGTTCATAATTAAAAAATAAGTCAGCCCTATAAAAGAGCTCTCAACTTTGATTAGTAAGTTGAGGCTCTTTTGTTATTCATTAAATTCCAATTATTTTTGTATTTTTAAACCTTTGGTTTTAAATAAAAAAACTGATATATATTAGCTTTTAGGTATTGTTAACGTTAATTTAATATTAACGTTAATATTTGAAGTAATTTTGCAAAATATTTAATCAAATAAAAAATGGGAGATATTTATATTTTAATGCTAGTAGCACTTACCGTATTAGCAATTATAGATTTAGTAGTTGGTGTTAGTAATGATGCTGTAAATTTTTTAAACTCAGCAATTGGCTCAAAAGCTATTTCAGTTAAATGGATATTAATAATTGCTAGTTTAGGAGTTGCAATTGGAGCAATTACATCAAGTGGTATGATGGAAGTTGCAAGAAAAGGAATATTTAACCCTAGTGAATTTTATTTCAATGAAATAATGTTCATATTTATGGCTGTAATGATTACAGATATATTGTTGCTAGATGTGTTTAACTCATTAGGAATGCCAACATCTACAACGGTTTCAATTGTGTTTGAATTATTAGGTGCTGCTGTTGCAATGGCGTTGATTAAAATTTCAAATAATGATACTGAAACATTTGCTAATTTAGGAAAATATATAAACTCAGAAAAGGCATTACTTATTATTTCAGGTATTTTATTGTCAGTTTTTATAGCCTTCACAATTGGAGCTATTGTACAATTTATATCTAGATTATTATATTCTTTTCACCTTGAAAAAAGTAATAAATATATAAATGCTTTGTTTGGAGGATTTGCTATAACTGCAATCACCTATTTTATTTTTGTAAAAGGAATGAAGGGAACTCCTTTTTATGGTAATGTTAAACATTTAATTGAAGGAAACACATTTCAAATAATTTTATATGGATTTATAGGTTGGACACTATTATCGCAATTATTTATTTCAGTTTTTAAAGTAAATGTGTTGAAATTTATAATTGTTATTGGTACTTTTTCTTTAGCAATGGCTTTTGCAGGGAATGATTTGGTGAACTTTATTGGGGTGCCAATTGCAGCTTGGAATTCTTATGAAGCATGGAGTATTTCTGGTATGCCTGCACATGAATTTTCAATGGGTGTTTTAGCAAAAAAAGTTCCATCTAATCCAATGTTATTATTGCTAGCTGGTGGTATAATGGTAGTAACACTTTGGTTTTCTAAAAAAGCTAAAACAGTTATAGAAACAGGTATAAATTTATCTAGACAAGGAGAAGGTCATGAAAAATTTCAATCAAATGCTGCATCAAGAACTGTAGTTAGAGGCGCTATACTTTTTAATGAAGGAATTTCAAAAATTTTCCCAAAAAGCATGTTGAAATGGGTAGATTCTAAATTTCAAAAACCAGTGATTGATTTACCCAAAGATAAATCATATGAGCTTCCTGCTTTTGATATGGTTAGAGCGTCAGTAAACTTGTTTGTTGCAGGTATATTAATCTCTATTGGAACTTCTTTAAAATTACCTTTATCTACTACTTACGTTACGTTTATGGTTGCAATGGGTACTTCTCTGGCTGATAGAGCTTGGGGAAGAGAAAGCGCAGTATATAGAGTTGCAGGAGTATTTAACGTTATTGGAGGTTGGTTTTTAACAGCATTATCTGCATTTACGGTTGCAGCAATTTTCGCTTATATTATTTATTTAGGAGAAATAGTTTCAGTATCAATTTTACTAATTATTGTGCTTTTTTTATTAGGAAGAAGTACTGTTAGACATACCAAAAAAGCAAAAGAGAAGAAAGAAAAGCGTTACATGAAAAGAGCTGAATTAATTACTATTAATGAGGTAATTAGTGAAAGTTCAGATCATATTTCAGAAGTTGTTAGACGTTCAAATAAACTATTTACTAATGTGGTAAATGATTTAGCAAGCCATGATTTAAATAAACTATCTAAAACCGAAAAACATGTTAGAAAGTTAAATAAAGAAATGGACGAGCTTAAAGAAGACGTATTCTACTTTATTAAATCTTTAGACGATAAAGCCTCTTCAGTTAAAGCAAGTAGATTTTATTTATTAGTTCTTGGTTATTTGCAAGATGTTACGCAATCTATTGATTTTATTTCCGCAACAAGTTTTAAACATGTTAACAATAACCATAAAAACCTAAAAAAATCACAAATATCTGATTTAAAAGTGATTGATGGTATGTTAACTACATTATTTAACCAAATAGAAACAGATTTTAGTGATAAAGAATTTAACGCTTTACCTAAAATGATTGAAGAAAAGCAAGAGTTAATTGATCACGTTTCTGAGTCTATTGATAAGCAAATTGCTAGAATTAGAACTGAAGAAACAAGTCCAAAAAACACAACGCTTTATTTTGGTATTTTATTAGAAACAAAAGATTTAATTACAGCTTTAATGAGTTTGTTACAATTATATCAAGAGTTTTACATTGAAGAAAAACAAATAAGATAAAAACTATTTTACATATAATTTTAAAGCCTTCAAATTTTTGAAGGCTTTTTTTATTTTAAGAAATATATGTAAGTTTACTAATACCAATGTAATTTTTTATGATTAGAAGAATCTCCTTTTTACTTTTTTTAATATTATTAGCAATAATACTTGTATTCAACCCAAATTTTAAAACCATTTCTGCAGGGATAGCTATTTTGCTTTTTGGTATGATTATGTTAGAAGAAGGCTTTAAAGTTTTTACAAAAGGCCCATTACAAACCATTTTAAAAAAAGCAACTAATAAGCTTTATAAAAGCATTACAGTAGGTGCTTTTGTCACAGCTTTAATACAATCAAGTTCATTAGTATCAGTAATTACAATCTCATTTATTAGCGCTGGTTTAATAACTTTAGCTGAAGGTTTAGGGTTAATATTTGGTGCTAATATTGGTACTACAGCTACAGCTTGGTTAGTTGCAGGATTTGGATTAAAAATAAACATATCAACATTAGCAATGCCCATGTTGGTGTTTGGGATTATTTTCTCCTTTCAAAAAAAAATATCTTTAAAAGGAATTGGAAGTGTTTTAGCAGGCTTGGGTTTTTTCTTTTTAGGAATTCATTACATGAAGCAAGGGTTTGATGTTTTTAGTAATTATATAGATTTAACTCAGTACTCAGTTTCGGGTTATTTAGGTGTACTTATTTATGCTGGAATAGGAATTATTATTACAACAATACTTCAATCAAGCAGCGCAACGTTAGCCTTAATATTAACGGCTTTAGCGGCCGGACAAATAAATTACGAAAATGCGTTAGCTTTGGCAATAGGTTCTAATATTGGTACAACAATTACAGCAGTTTTAGGAGCCATAAGTTCAAACATATCAGGAAAAAGATTAGCAGGTGCTCATTTAATATTTAATGTAACTACAGGTGTTATTGCAATTGCGTTTATTTTTCCGTTAGCTAATTTTGTTAACTACTTATCTGAAATAGTTGGAATTGGTTTATCTGACTATACGCTTAAATTAGCATTGTTTCACACCATATTTAATATTTTAGGTGTGCTAATTATGATTCCTTTAATTAGTCGTTTAGAGCGGTTCTTATTGAAGTTTTTTAAAGATAAAAACGAGAAGGATATTGACGAACCTAAATTTTTAAATGAAGCAATATTAGAATTTCCAGCTACAGTTATATCATCTTTATTAAAAGAATCTAAATACTTATATAAAAAAGCAATATTTGAAATTGTAGCACATGGATTAAATATTCACAGAGATGACATAAAATCAGATAAAAAAATTAAAAATATTTTAAAAAAATCTACCAAAGACTTACAAATTGATGTTGAGAATTTATATTACCAAAAAGTAAAAACTATTTATGGTGAAATTTTAAAATATGCATCAACAGCTCAAAAAGAATTAAATCTTTCAGAAAAACAAAATAATAAAATTACCGACATAAAAATTGCCAATCGTAAAATGGTTGAAACCATAAAAGATGTTAAGGAACTTAATAAAAATATTAACCTAGCACTTACTTTAGAGAATAAACACTTATTAAAAGAATATAATAGTTTTAGAAGAAAAGTAATTAAAGTAATTCGCGTTATTTATTTATATAGAACTGTTGAAAATACAAAAAAATACGCAAATAAATTAAATCAACTTAAAAAAGAAGCGAAAGAAAATAAAAATTTAAGCAACAAATCTTTAGATAAATTAATTAGACACGATTTAATTACTGCAGAAATGGCATCGTCATTATTTAATGATTATGCCAATGTAAATGATATGATAAAAAAATTAATTGAAGTTGCTGAACTTTTATATGATGATAAAGACTCATTATTTGAATAACAATCCAATGTTAATTTAATGTTACCAACAACATTATTTTAATATCCAAATATTTAACGAAATAAACAGTGGTAGATAAAACTCTCTAAATCAATATATTGAAGTGTTTTTAAAAAAACTTAATGTAAACTTAACGTTAACAAAAGGTGTTTTAAAGGTAAATCATATACATTTGAACTATAAATGTAGCGTATTAACTAAAAAAGAACAGAGATGAAGACATTTGTAAACATAGTTATTATGTTGTTTTGCATAACAGCATTTTCACAAGAACAAAAAGTAGATTATAAAAAAATAGATAATGATATAGTACAAGCTACTTATTATTTTGCTGATAATAATGCAATTGTTGAGAGAGAAGGTTTTTTTAACAAAGAAGGAAAATTACATAGCACTTGGATTAGCTATGATATTAATGGTAATAAAACGGTAGTTGCTAATTATAAAAATGGTAAAAAAGATGGTGTTTGGACTTATTTTAAAAATGATAAAATAAATGTAGTTACCTATAAAGAAAATAAAATTATCAATGTTGAAGAAAAAGCATTGGTAGTTAATTAGTCAGTTAATTTAAATTTATTATAAAAAAAAGGATGCTATTTTTTAGCATCCTTTTTTTTATAAAATAATGTGTTTTAATTACTCAACTGTAACAGATTTTGCAAGGTTTCTTGGTTGATCTACGTTACAATTTCTCATTACTGCTATGTGATATGATAACAATTGTAAAGGTATAGTTGTAAGTAATGGTGTAAAGGCTTCAACAGTTTCAGGAACCTCAATTGTATGGTCAGCTATGTCTTTAACAATAGTATCTCCTTTAGTAACAACTGCAATAATTTTCCCTTTTCTCGATTTTATTTCTTGAATATTACTAACTACTTTATCGTAATGACCTTTTTTTGTGGCTATAACCACCACAGGCATAGACTCATCAATTAAAGCAATTGGTCCGTGTTTCATTTCAGCAGCAGGATAACCTTCAGCATGAATATATGAGATTTCTTTTAGTTTTAAAGCCCCTTCAAGTGCAACGGGAAAGTTATAACCTCTACCTAAATACAAGCAGTTTGGTGCATCTTTATAAATTGCTGCAATTTCTTCAATTATAGCATTAATTTTAAGTGTTTCTTCAACTTTTGAAGGAATTAAACTCATTTCCTGAATATATGCATGATATTGAGAATTTGAAAGTTCACCTTTTAAATTTCCTAGTTTTAAAGCAATTAAAGTAAGTACTGTAATTTGAGTTGTAAATGCTTTTGTTGAAGCAACACCAATTTCTGGTCCAGCATGCGTATATGCTCCTGTATCTGTTTCACGAGCAATTGAAGAACCAACCACGTTACAAACCCCAAATACAAATGCTCCTTGAGATTTTGCTAATTTTATTGCAGCTAAAGTATCAGCAGTTTCTCCAGACTGTGATATCGCAATTACAACATCTCCTTTGTTAATTACTGGATTTCTGTATCTAAATTCAGATGCGTATTCAACTTCAACAGGTATTCTGGCTAAATCTTCAAATAAGTATTCAGCTACTAAACCAGCATGCCAAGAAGTTCCGCAGGCAACAATTATAATACGATTTGCATTTAAAAATTTAGCAATATTATTATCTACACTACCCATTTTAATAATACCTTGGTTTGCCAAAAGGCGTCCTCTGTAAGTATCTAAAATTGCATTAGGTTGTTCATGTATTTCTTTTAACATAAAGTGATCGTAACCACCTTTTTCAATCTGTTCTAAATTTAGTTTTAACTCTTGAATGTTAGGTTCAACTTCTGAATTATCTTGAATTTTACGAACTCTAATATCTTCACCAATTTTTATTATTGCTAATTCTTCATCATCTAAATAAACAGCATCTTTTGTATATTCTATAAATGGAGAAGCATCTGAAGCAACAAAAAACTCTTCATTATTTGCACCAATACCAATTGCAATTGGACTACCTAAACGGGCTACAATAATTTCTTCAGGTTTTGAAACATCAAAAACAGCAATTGCGTAAGCTCCTACAGCATTTGTTAAAGCTAATTGTACCGCTTTTTCTAAATTGCAATTATTTCTTTTTTGAACTTCTTCAATTAAATTTATTAAAACTTCAGTATCAGTATCACTTTTAAAAGTATAGTCTCTTGCTATAAGTTCTTTTTTTAAAGTATTATAGTTTTCAATAATACCATTATGAACAATTACTAGCTTTCCTGAATTTGAAACATGTGGATGTGAATTATCATCATTTGGAATACCGTGGGTTGCCCAACGGGTATGACCCAAACCTAAACTACCTTCAATACCATTTTCTGAAACAATTTCTTTTAAATCAGATACTTTTCCTTTTGTTTTATAAAGGTTTACTTGGTTTCCATCTGTTAATATAACTCCAGCGCTATCATAACCTCTATATTCTAATCTCTGTAGTCCATTAATTACAATTGGATACGCTTTTCTAAATCCTAAATAACCTACAATTCCACACATAATTAGCTAATAGTATTAATTCCCAATTTTAGAAAAAAGAATTTCAAATTTAACCCTTTTATCTCCATGAATTTCATTTTGATTGTATAGTACAACACCTTTTGGGGTCCAACTGTAATCTTCGATAGTTAAATCAGTAATTAAGACTGGTAAATCGGTTGGGTTGAATACTTTTAAACCCAATTTAACCAAATCTAAGTGATCTTCATATTTTAATAGTTCCGAAATATAATCGGTAATATTAAATACATATCTATAAGGCTCTCCGGCTTCATCTCTTTCTAAGAAACCACCAACAGCAAGTTGCCCTTCAGTCATTACATCTAAAATTTGTTCATTATCATCGTAATTATATAAAAAAAGTTGTTCTGGAGCAATATCATTATTTGCAGCATCTTGGTCAACATAAAAAATTAAGTTGGCTCCTGTAATTAACAACTTCTCACTGTTTTCACTTTGATATTCTGATAAATCTTCACTTCCTAATAAATCAATAGTAGCTATAGAACCCGCTGCACCTTGCACATACAATTTGTCTTCACCACTTGCTTTTGTGTTGTTATCATCTCTATCAAATTTATTTGCTTTTATAGAGCCGAATGAAAATGCATATTGGTGTTTCATTCTAACATCACCTTCACCTGTAATACCGTTTTCATTTATATCTAGTCCTTCACCTTCTTCTTCATCATTTGAATAGTAAATGGTCATTTTTGCGTTAGACAAGCTTAATGATAGTAAATGAGACTCAGAATCTTCAGGAGTTAGTTCACTAGCTTCAATATATAAACCATTGAACTCTTTTTGAAAAGCATCATTAGATAAAAATTGTGATTCTGAAGCATTATCAACAAAACGTTCTTTAATAATGTTTTTATCTAGGTTAATTTTTAAACTAGGACTTAAATCAGATTGTTTAATGGTGTCTTTATCATAAATAGTAATTCCGTCAGCTAAAAATCTATCAACATAAAGAACAGTATCGTTTGGGTTTATTTTAAAACTCCCAGAATATAAAGCATCACCATCTTTTATATAATCTCTATCTGAATAATAAAGCATATCTTTTGTAGGTTCTGTTGGATCTAATGTGTTTAAAAAAGTACCTAATTCAAAAACATTTAATTGAAATTCAACATCTGATTTTCCAATTACATTATCTATAATAAATTCATTAACTCCGCTTATTACAGTGTCTAATGTAGATTGGTAAGGAATGTCAATTACAACTTTATCTATAACCGCATTTGTTCCATAATTATAACCATCAATAGTTGAAGGCATTGATAGTTGAGATACTATTGAAGCTTTTAACTTTCCAAACTCATTATCTGAATAAACACCTAGTAAATATTCTTGTGTAATTGATGTAGGGAGAAATTTTTCTACATTTGTAACAACTCTTTCTACATTTTCATTTGCCGTTATTACTTCGGTTATTAATGTACTATTGCTGAAATTATTATTATCAACTAGATTAACACCTATACTTTCAATTTCTTTTTCACAAGATATGATTGTAAAAAATACTATTGAGTATAAACTTAAGTATTTTAAAACTTTTACAACTTTAGTTGTCATATGTAATTTTTGATTTTTAATGATTAAACTATAAAACTTTATTTAGGTAAAATTCTGTATAAGCAGTATCAAATTCACTTATGTGAAAATAATCTAATACAGGTTTGTCGCTATTTTTTAGAACTTCTTCTAATTCAACTGGTAATTCTTCACTTGATTTAATTACAGCATCAGAATGCTCAATAGCATTTTTTAAAATATTTGTATAGTTTGGTTTAGTTATAGTTTCAATTTTTGATTGGTCAATATTATCAAATTTAATTTTGTTAGAAAACTCACTATTTAATTCGCCTTCAAAACTAGTATTGTATACAGATGTAACAATTTTACTATCGGCAAATAATGCATCATCTTTATAATATTCTTTAATATATAATGGTAAAAGCGAAGCCATCCAACCATGAACATGGATAATATCTGGCGCCCAGTTTAATTTTTTTACTGTTTCAACTACACCTTTTGCAAAAAATATAGCTCTTTCATCATTGTCAGCAAATAAATTATTGTCTTCATTAGTAAACAAAGCTTTTCTTTTAAAATATTCTTCGTTATCAATAAAATAAACTTGCATTCTTTCTTTTGGAATTGAAGCAACTTTAATTATTAATGGCATATCCATATCATTAATAACTAAATTCATTCCAGACAAACGAATTACTTCATGTAATTGATGTCTTCTTTCATTAATTAAACCATAACGAGGCATAAAAATTCGGGTTTGACCTCCTTTTCCATGAATCATTTTTGCAGTTTCAAATGATGTTGTTGACAATTCATTTTCTGGCAAATATGGCACTACTTCTGAAGAAACAACCAATACTCTCTTATCTTTCATAAACCAACTCTATATTTAAAGAATATGCAAAATTACGAAAATTTATGTAGAATTTAGCTTGAAAAATGTAAGTTTGCACGCTTTTAACGTTTATTTACAATACAGTAACACAACAATATGTTAGTTTTTGCTAAAATAAAATCAGTACAACAAAAAATTAAGTCGTTAAAAAAGGGAACTTCTGTTGGCTTTGTACCAACTATGGGCGCACTTCACAAAGGTCATTTATCACTTATAGAACAAGCGAAAAAAGAAAATGATATTGTAGTAGTAAGTATTTTTGTAAACCCAACACAGTTTGACAAAAAAGAAGATTTAGTAAACTACCCGAAAACTATTGATAGTGATTTATCTCTTTTAAAATCAGTATATTGTGATTTAGTTTTCACGCCAACAGCCGAAGAAATTTATAGTAATAATATTCAATCTCAACTATTTAATTTTGATGGATTAGAACATCAAATGGAAGGTAAATTTAGAGATGGACATTTTGATGGTGTTGGAACTATTGTAAAGCGATTGTTTGAAATTGTAACACCACATAAAGCTTATTTTGGTGAAAAAGATTTTCAGCAATTGCAAATTATTAAAAAAATGGTTCAAAAAAATCAAATTCCAGTGAAAGTTGTTGGATGTGATATTTTTAGAGAAAATGATGGTTTAGCAATGAGCTCTAGAAACGAAAGACTGACAAAAGAGCATAGAAATGTAGCACCATTTATATATAAAACACTAAAACTAGCAAAAATTGAATTTGGCACAAAAAGTGCGTTAGAAATTATAGATTGGGTTGAAAATGAATTTAAAAATCAGCCATTACTAGAGCTAGAATATTTTGAAATTGCCGATGAAGAAACTCTTCAACCAATTAAAAATAAAAACGAAAAGCAAAAACTTAGAGCTTTTATAGCTGTTTTTGCAGGTAAAATAAGGCTTATAGATAATATAAGTTTATAAACAGATAAAGATTAACAAAAATTATTAATTTTGCATTATGCAGATAGAAGTAGTAAAATCAAAAATTCATAGAGTAAAAGTTACAGGAGCCGATTTACAATATATTGGTAGTGTAACTATTGATGAGAATTTAATGGATGCTGCAAACATTATTCAAGGAGAAAAAGTTCAAATTGTAAATATTAACAATGGAGAACGTCTTGAAACTTATGCAATTCCTGGCCCTAGAAATAGTGGCGAAATTACATTAAATGGTCCTGCAGCAAGAAAAGTAGCTAAAGGAGATATTGTTATTATTATTTCATATGGAATTATGGAATTTGAAAAAGCGAAGACATTTAAACCTTCACTTATTTTCCCTAATGAGAATGACAATACATTAACTTAAGTTGATAAATAAACTAAAAAAAACAAGTTTTATAATACTTCCAATAGCATTGGGAGTATTTTTAATTTGGTATTCACTCTCAAAGCTAACAACTAGCGATATACAATCTATAAAAACATCATTTAGAACTGCGAATTATTGGTGGGTTTTAGTGTCGCTTGCATTTGGTGCGTTAAGTCATTTATCTCGTGCGTATCGATGGCAATTTTTACTAGAACCACTAGGTTATAAACCAAAGCTTGCAAACAGTATTATGGCAGTTTTAATAGCTTACTTATTAAACTTAGTAATTCCAAGATCTGGTGAAGTGGCGCGTGCTGCAAGCATAAAAAAATACGAAAACATACCTTTTAAAAAAGCTTTTGGAACTATTGTTGCTGAACGAGTTGCCGATGTTATTATGCTTTTTAGTATTATTGGAATTGCTTTCTTTTTACAAACCGAACTAATTACTAGTTACCTTTTTAAAGATGAAGATGCAAGTAGTTTATATTCTAAAATTATAATTCTTGGTGTATTTCCAATGTTAGGATTTTTAGCTTTTAGAATGTTAAAAAAGTCAAAAAACATAGTTGCTGTAAAAATAGTATCATTTATAAACGATTTATTAGATGGTATTAAAAGCATTTATAAAATGAAGAAAAAGTGGCAATTTATGTTTCACACTATCTTTATTTGGGTAATGTATGTGCTTATGTTTTACGCAGTTACATTTGCATTACCAGAAACAACTAATCTTCCATTTGCAGCTATAATTGTTGGTTTTGTAGTTGGTGGCTTAAGTATGGCATTAACAAACGGAGGTTTAGGAACCTATCCTGTTTTTGTTGCAAGTGCACTTATTTTATATAATGTTGATGATAACCCAGCTCGTGCTTTTGGGTGGATTATGTGGACCGCACAAACCATCATGGTTATTGTTTTTGGAGGTTTGTCCTTTTTATTACTTCCAATCTATAATAAATCTGAAAAATAACTAAGAATTCTTAGTATATTTATTGCTTTCAATTAAAAAAAATGCCGAAAACCAAAACAACCTTTTTCTGTCAAAATTGTGGCACACAATACGCAAAGTGGCTTGGCCAATGTAAATCTTGTAATGAGTGGAATACTATTGTTGAAGAAATTATTCAAAAAGAAGAAAAAAGAAATTGGAAACAAACTTCAACTATAAAGAAAGATACTAAGGCTTTAAAAATTAACGAAATTTCTATTGATAAAGAAGATAGAATTACCACTAAAAATAACGAATTTAATAGAGTTTTAGGTGGCGGATTGGTAAAAGGTTCTATGTTATTATTGGGTGGTGAACCAGGTATTGGAAAATCAACACTATTACTTCAAATTGCATTAACAATACCAAAAAAAGTATTGTATGTTTCAGGTGAAGAAAGTCAGTCGCAAATAAAAATGCGTGCTGAACGTTTACAAAACACCAATACAAACTGCTTAATTTTAACCGAAACAAACACTCAAAATATTTTTAAAATTATTGAAGAAACTCAACCTGACGTTGTTGTAATAGATTCAATACAAACATTACATACCGAATATATTGAAGCTTCACCAGGGTCAATTTCTCAAATTAGAGAAACTACTGCTGAACTTATAAAGTTTGCTAAAGAAACCGCTACACCTGTACTTTTAATTGGTCATATTACTAAAGATGGAAATATTGCAGGACCAAAAATATTAGAACATATGGTTGATGTTGTGTTGCAATTTGAAGGTGATAGAAATCATACGTATAGAATTTTA
>Ga0209345_10003094_pt1 | contig 17447 bp, 15 predicted proteins | sample Cruoilmetagenom7_FD_187294 | JGI IMG/M metagenome (GOLD analysis project Ga0209345, IMG submission 187294) | Oil polluted marine microbial communities from Coal Oil Point, Santa Barbara, California, USA - Sample 7 (SPAdes) (version 2) | ecosystem: Environmental > Aquatic > Marine > Oil seeps ...
TTATTGGTAAAACCAATTCCATTATCAGATATCCGAATTTCTATAAAAAGATTAAAATCTTTTAATTTTATTGTAATTGTACCTTTTAAAGGAGTATTTTTTATTGAATTTATCAATAAATTTTCAACTGTTTCTTTAATTTTTTCTCTATCAATATTTATAATTAAATCTTGGATATTTTCCACATTTAAGACTTGTTCTCTCTCTTCCAGTAAAGGAGTTACATCAACAATACTTTCTTTTATTATTTTTCCTATATTTACTCTTTTTTTATTTAAATAAAGTTTATCAGATTCTATTTTTGACACATTAAGTAAATCTATTATTAATTTTTCTAATCGATCTCCTCCTTTTTCAATTAATTCTAAAAGTTCTTGGGCTTCCTTATCTATTTTATGATTTAAGATTTTTAAAAGGAGTCTAGAAGCACTACAGACAGAGTTTAATGGCGTTTTTAATTCATGTGAAATTCTAATATTTAATTCATCCTTGAGTTTATTCAGTTCGAGTAATTTCTTATTTTCTTCTAAAATAATCTTTTCTGCTTCCTTTTTTTTTGTAATATCAAGAAATGTGATTAAATCTGCTGACTTCCCTTTAAAATTCACATTTTTCATGTAAAGCTCTATCCATTTTGTCTTTGTTGATATTTTATTTAATTTTGTTGAGAACTTAAAACTAATTAAAGGATTTTGCGAAATTCCAAACTCTTTAGGGAGATTTAAAATATTTAAAATTTCATATTTGGGTAATTGTGTTATCTTATCTAAACTAAGTTCAAGAATATTAGTAGCTTTTTTATTTGCATAGATAACAACACTATCCTGTACAATGATAATTCCCAAGAATGATTGTTCTGTAATAGTTCTGAAAATAATTTCAGATTCTTTTAGCTTTTGCTCAGCTTTTTTACGTTCATTAATATCTTGAGTTATTGCTTGGATATAGTTTTTATCATCAATTTTTATGAGATTTGCTTGTATAGAAACCCATGATTTTTCTCCATTTTTGGTAAAAAATATAAGTTCTTTAGGTTCACTTTGACCTGTTTTGAAAACTTCTTTAAATATAGTTTTAAGAGTAGAAAAAGTTTCTGAAGGAAAAGTTTTTAATTCTGAAAATTTTTTGTTTAAAAAATCTGCTTTTTCGTATCCATATTGTTTTAAAAGTAATAAATTAATATCAACAATTGTTCCTGAAGTATCAATTAAGGTGTTTATAAAAGGAGAGTTCTCAAATAAAAATCGATATTTTGTTTCTGATTCTTTTAATTTTAATTCGAAAGTTTTTCGCTTTGTAATTTCTCTTATTACCAATAATGCTTTTAATTCAGTGTTTTCATTCATAAAAACTTTTCCAACCACCGCAATCCAAACTTCATGGCCATCTTTATGGTGAGCTTTAATTTCTAATGCTCCTTCACTTTTACTGTAAGCTTCTTTAACACCTTCTAGAGTTTTTTCATAACCATCAAAATTGATATAATCAAATCCAAAACGTCCAATAACTTCATCTCGTGAATAACCAAATATATTCTTGAGTGATATTTCATTAACATATTCAATTTCTATTTTTTCATTAACCATTATAATTAAATCATTTACATTTTCAGAGATTAGGCGATATTTTTGTTCAGAATTTTCTAATTGTACTTGTATTTCACGTTTTTCTGATAAATCCATAATTCTTTTTTCAATTTCTTCGATTATAAGTGGTTTTACGAAGTAACCATCGATACCATCTTTTATAGCTTCAGATACATTTTGAATGGAAGAATATCCTGTAATGATAAAAAAAATCCCATCTGGTCTAATCTCTTTAAGATCCTTTATGAGATTAATACCATTGATATCAGGTAATTTAAAATCAATTAAAAAGATGGTGAAAGGAATCAGATTTGTTTTATCTTTTGCGATCTGACCATTCTTCGCAACTTCGATGTGATACCCTTTCTCCTCAAAAATATCATTTAAGGTTTGGCAAATTAAATCGTCATCATCAACAATTAAAATTTTTAGGTTTTCTTTCAATTCTATCATGATTTGTCTTATACTAATTTATTTGCATTAATTCAAAACTATAGAAAGCCCTAATAATTCGAAATACATCTTCCATTTTAAAAGGCTTAATAAGGTATCCATGTACATGATTCTTAAATGCTTCTTCTACTGATCTTTTCATTTCAACTCGAGATTCTGTAATGCAAACAACTGGAATTTCGTAATCTATTTTTTTTATTAATTGATAGATCTCTCTATACTTCACTTTTGGCATCTTTATATCCATAAAAATTAGATCAATACTAAATTTCTTTAGATAGTCTAACGAATTTAAAGCATTATGACAACTAATTATTTTAAAATTCAATCTATTTAGCACATCTTTAAATGTATTAGAGAATATTGTATCCCCATCTATAATCAATGCAAGATGTTCCTTACAAAGAATATCAATTATTTTTAGGAATCTGTCCATATTAAACGGTTTATATATAATCCCAAAAACGCCTTCATCTAATGCTATATCTATAAGCACCTCAAGAGGGTATGCAGTCATCATTATTACTTTAGCCAAGGGATTTATTTGTTTGATTTTTTTAAATGTAATAACACCATTGATTCCTGGCATTAAAATATCTAGTAAAATAATATCAAAATTATTTTTTTCAACTAATTCAATTGCTTTATAACCATTATTCACTATTGATACACTATAGCTTTTTTCAAGTAAGATATCTGATATGGTATTACACATTTCAACATTATCATCAACAATTAAAACATTAAACTGTTCCATCATTTATGTATCCTCTCTTTTAAGGGTAGGTAATTTAATTATAAAAGTTGAACCCGTATTAATTTTACTTTCAACGTCAATCATTCCATTATGACGAGTAATAATATCTTTTACTATTGATAACCCTAAACCAAAGCCTTTTGCTTTTGTTGTAAAAAGTGGTTCAAAAATTATTTTCAGATTTTCTTCTACAATCCCCTCACCTGTGTCTTTAAATGAAATATTAATCATATTTTCCTCTTTATATGTTTTAATCTCAAGAATACCTCCTAAAGGCATTGCTTGAAACGCATTCAATATAAGGTTTTGAAATGCTTGTTGAATTTGCCTTTGATCTACAAAAAAATTTAGTGTTTCAAGAGCGAAATTTTTTTCAATTTCAATGTTTTTAGGAATTTCCATATCATTTATTAAATCGTTGATTAAGTTATTGATATTTACTATTTTTAAGTTAGGACTTTCTGTTTTAGTAAAATTGAGGAGATCAGAAATGATTTGGTTACAGGTATTTAATTCGTGTTTTATTATATCTAAATGTTTTTTTACTTTCACATCTTTATTATTAATCTTCATATTTAAAAAGTAAATAGAATTACTGATAACTCCAAGAGGATTTCGAAGTTCATGCGCAATACCCCCCGATATTTGTCCAATTGTACTTAATTTTTCCTTACGTATTAGCTTCTGCTGGATTTTTTTAAGTTCTTTAGTCCTCGCTTCTACTTTTTGCTCAAGGTTGATATTTACTTCTTCTAATTCTTGTTCATATTCTTTTAATTTTGTTATATCTATAAATGATACAAAATCTGCGGGTTTATTATAATACATTATTGATTGGGCAAAAACCTCTAAATATTTTAACTGCCCTGAATAGGAACGAATTTTTGTAAAATAATGTTTTGGAGAATCTTTCTCCCCTTTTTGTCTTTTTGATATATATTCTAAAATCCTTTTTTGATCTTCTATAGTAATAATCTCTCTAATTATTTCATCATACGGGCCTTTCATTTTTAAATCGGATATTTCCATAATATCTTTACTTTTTTTATTCATAAACACTGCTTTATTATCTTGTACAATTATTATACCTAATATTGAAAGTTCAACCATCTGTTTAAATCTGCTTTCTGATTCTTTTAATTTGAGTTCTGAATCTTTTCTATCTGTAATATCAATAATTGCACTTAATACACTTGTGACATTATTATTATGGTTTCTTAAAGGTTGTTCATTAATTAGGAAGGATCTCTTACCCTTAGGCATTATAAGAGTATCTTCAGAGATTACCTCTCTATTTGAATCGTAAACGCTCTGAATCCGTTTTAAGTATTTCTCTGCTGATTTTTTAGGTAATACATCACCTAACGATTTGCCTATAATATTTTTAGGTGTAGAATCTAAAAAATCAGCCGCTTTTTTATTAATTATTTGAAAAACACCATTATAATCTAAAATAAATAGATTTACCACCAAATTCTCGAATAGAGTTCTGAATTTTTCTTCTGAGATTTTTAAACTATTAATCCTTTTCTCTATCTTTTGCTCTAGTGCTATATTTAACTTCTTTAAATCAACTTTTGTGGCTCTTAATTTTTTTTCGATTTTTTTGTATCTGGTGATATCACGAGAAGTTGTAACTATTTTTTCAACATTACCTTCCTTATTTAAGATTGGATAAAAATATACATCTAACGTTTTTTCATTTTTACTCCTATTAAATTGAAAAATCTTTTTTGAATGTTTTAACCTCTCTATTTGTGCGGTGATATACTCTATTTCTTTTGGGGGGTAAAAAGAGCAATAGTTATGTCCTATGATTTCATTCATACTTTTACCTATTATCTCAGCTGCTTTCTTATTGCAAAAGATATAGATTCCGTTACAGTTTAGAATTGTTAATGGAAAATCAGCTAATTTTATAAATGTAAATAATGTATTTACCACTTCTTCCATTTTTTGATTTTTAAATTTCACTCCATTGATTTTATCCATTTTTAACTCAATTTTAGTGATTATTAATAATAATTGATAAATAAATTATCGAAATTGAAAAAACAAATATAATATAAAATTTATTATTAATATCCTTAACCTTATTGTAATTTTAAGTCACTTTAGTTTTTATTTATTTTGATTTTAAGTAATTTTTTTAAGAATAACATTTAGATTTATTCTACGATCCCACCAATTTTTTCCTAAAAACATTCAGGACGAGGCATATTTCAATTGGTTTTTAAAAGTTTTTAAAGCACATAAGATTAACCTAATCCTTGCCATAAATGTTGCAGCTAAATGTTTGAATATCAATGATTTTTCGCATGTTTTCAATTACAACGTTCCAATATTCCCAGAGAATTATATCCATCGAAGAGGTAAAACTTTTCGTATGAATAACCGTGGAGGATTGATTGATAAGGAAATTAAGGAAAAAACCACATATTATCCTCAAGAAAATACTCATTATCATAACCCCTTTTACTAAAGCTAAATTTGAATATAATACCAATTTCTTAAAAAAAGAAATTCAAATTTTATTCTTGATATATGTATACTAGAATTAATTGAATTATTAACAATAGCAAAGTTTTTGATTTGCAAAATTTAATATATATTAATTATTATTAGTTCTATAAAATTAAACTTGACTTTTTAATTATAATAGAGGTTTTAATCAATGCCAAGTAGACGAGGAGATGGAACTCTAGTCTTTAAGATTTGTTTTTACGGTCCTTCGCTCGGTGGAAAAACTACCGCATTAGAATGGGTTTACCATCGCGAAGGTTTAGCAAGCGGGGATATGCAACAAATTCAAGACCCGACTGGACGAACGCTGTTTTTTGATCGGGTAGTTGCAAGAGTATCTAATGTAGTCTTTCAGGTTTACACTGTAGCAGGGCAAAGGCGCCACAAATTCCAACGTCAGACCGTTCTGAAGGGTACCGATGCTGTGATCTTCACTTTCGATTCCCTAATTGACCAATGGGGAGAAAATATATGGTCACTTAAAGAACTATTGAAGTTTTACGGTGATAAATTAATTCCAGCAGCCCCATTTGACCCACCTGAAGTGCCTATGGTAGTGTTAGCCAATAAGAGAGATCTCGATGACATCGTCGAGATATCAAAAATTAGACAGGTTTTAGATACCGCCAAGATGGATCACACCTTGATTTACGAAACTATCGCTATTACGGGAGTTAACGTAAAAAGAGCTTTTGTATATGCAGCTAGACAAGCTGTACTTAATCACTACAAAAAGCTGAGTGGCAAGCCTATGGAAAACCCATAATAAGACCCTAATTTTAAGATTTTTTAAGTCTATTTTTATTATTACTCTTAAACTCAACTCTTTCACTTTGTCAGTGAATTTTATCAGCTTTATGTTCTAATTCTTCAAATTTCAAATTACATTTAGTGTAGCGTCACAATAATTAACTTTATATATTTATATTTATAAAATATACTCAATCAAAAGATATTAAAAAAAAGGTGATTTGGGAATATGACAGATATTTATGTTCCGATAGATTATTCTGAATTAAAAACCGTTATACCAGAGGGAGAGGATATTCTTTACAGTACTTCATGTCAAGCCAACTTTAGTGTTGGAGCCGCATATAAGCAAAGTTGGGCTTCACATGTTTTACTAACCCAAAATTATATGGCATACACGCAACCAGTAAAGAGGAAGCCTACTGCATTGGCTCTTGTACCATTATATAAGGTTTGGATGTTTAAACCTAGAATGATTATATTAAAAAAGTTATTCTGGTTTAAAATAACTAGAGACTCAAACTATGAAACTAAAGATGGCTTTAGGGAACGAGCAAAAATATTTGGCTATAAATTTCTTCCGATTTTATTAGATGCTAAAGAAAGGCGATTAAAAGAAATGGAATCAAATCCAGAGGAGTTCAAAAAGATTAAAATAAGAAAAATGGAAAGCGAAATCTATAAGGTCAAAAAAGCACTAGAGAAAAATAAAAAAAAAATTGGATAATTAAACCATTCCAATTTTTTGTTATTATTAAATCAACTTATAAGTGGTTAAATAATGAGTAAATTTGAAGATTATCCTAGTAAATGTGTTAAATGTGGAGCAACAGATGTTGAATTACATAAGTTTACATATGCTAAGTCTAAAGGAAAGATGTTGTCCGAGTCTTTTAGAACTGTGCAGATAAGTTTCCCAGTTTGTTTTTCATGTAAACAAGAGTTTGAGAAATCTCTTAAAATTGAGAATGCTTATGAAAGTATGAGATATGTTTCATTGTGCAGTTTTATTATAGTAGTAGCTATGGGATTTACTGTTTTCAGCGGAGGCTCAAATTGGTGGACAATTTTATTGTTTGTTATTACATCAATATTGACTCTTGTAGGAATAATTTATGCCTTAAGATCATTTGGAGATCCCAATAAAATAAGCAATTTTATATATCTTAGTAAAACAGGTAAGGTTAAGATTAAAGATAAAGAATTTGCAGAAGAAATCGCTGAACATTTTGTCACAAAAAAAATAGAAGAATTAACCAGTGGATCCCAGAGAACTCCTATGATTAAGTGCCCAAAATGTGGGTCTCAACAACCTCAAGGTACAGATTTTTGTAATGTATGTGGAAAAAATATGAGAAATTTGTAATATTTTTTTATACTCTATTATTACATTGAGGACATATACCCGATTCTTTATTAACTGGAATTTTACATCTAGGGCATATTACATGTGTTAGTTTGCTTTCTCGAATGCTTCTCTTTCCGTAATATATCCAATAATCTAAAAAACATATTCCTATACCCACAAAAATCGCTAAGATTATTCCTAGTGCATTAAAACCTATTATAAGTAAGATTGCGCTCATTCCTAAAAATGCTAAAACTGTTAATATCCCTCCTACACAACCTCTTGACATTTGATTTTCCCAATATTAGTATTATTCTAGATTTAATATCTAAATAATTATTGTTCATTTTGTTTTAAAAAGTTTAGTTTAGTACATCAAAATATAATTTTAACTTTAAATTTAGATGTACACGATTTCAGGATCAATTTTATCCTCAGATATTCTTAAATAACCGTATGAACTAATTACTGTAAATTTATTATCAATAGGAGTTGTTGTTCCTGGGTTTAAAAATAAGATATCGTGGTGTACTTCATTAACTGGCCTATGAGTATGGCCAAAAATTACAATGTTATAATCAGAATTAAGCAAATCTAATTTTTTAATTAACCGTTTAATGACTATATTTGGACCGCCCATCCCATGTAACATTAATATTTTATAACCGAATAATTCAAATTCCTGCTTTTCAGGAATCGTTTCTTTTAGTTTTGAGTCAAAATCCATATTACCGAGAACCGCAATTACTTTTTTTTCGCCAAAAGTATCGATAAGAGTTTCGTATACTTTATACGAAACGAAATCCCCCATATGAAATACGTAATCTACATTCTTTTTCTTAAAATCATCAATAATTATTTGTGGAATTTCATTGGTTCTTTGGGGAATGTGCGTGTCAGACAATAGACCTATCAACAATTCTTCTTTATCAATTTCTAACATATTTTAAACCTATTATTTAATAATGTTAATATTGAACTTTTTTCTATTCTTCTTGAGGGTCTTGTTTTCTCATTCTAAATTTAACGACTTTAAGCGCAAAGTTAACGATTTCTTCTACAGTGTTCCATCGTCCTTCGTCAAGTTTTTCTTTTATCCAATAAAAGAGATCTTGTTCAATGGGAATAGCCGTGTATATGGGTTGCGATAATTGCGCTTCTTGAGAATAAGCTTTATTCATAAGCCAAGAGATTACGTTAGATATTAATTTGAAGTTGTCAGCAGCATGAATACCGTAAGAATCGTGGAAGCCAGAAAAAAGAGACAAGTTCCCTATGGCTACGATTTTTCCCATGCCATAATGTCCGATTGCGATTATTGGTAAACTTTTAACAGGTTCATCAACCCATTCTTCTCCATCAAAATATTTGTGCCAAGCAGATTCCTCAGAGGAAAACGCGACTGCGCTAACATCAGTATCTTCATTTTCAACTGATCTATCAAGCTCTAAAGTACAGCCTACAGAATGAATAATTCGAGTGATGTCCCGAGTTATAAAGTGTTTTTTGAATTCTTTAATTATAGGACGTGAATTATCTTTCGAGAAATTTTCGTTATCAAATAGCTGATCGTTGTTGAATTTTATTCCAAAATGTTTTGTTAACTCGGATAAATTATTTTTGTTTTCATGATCTCCTCCTTTATCGTTTATAATTAGAAGAGACCCTCCATCTTTTACGTACTTCAATAAATCCTCAATTTCTTCCAGATTTAAATAAGATTCAGCAATAGGAACACCTATTATAAACACGTTATAAGCAGATAATTTTTTGTAAGTAATTCCCGCTTCTATTTTTCCCAATTTTAAATCCGAATTAAATAGAAATTCAATAAAATCGTTAAATCCAGGATCTTCTATAATTAATTTATTCTGGTGAGAGCAATCAAAACCTATATTAAATTCAGTACTTATAAGTTAACACCCTTGATATTAATATCACTTAATATATGATATTATTTTATTATATTAAAAAATTATTTTTATTACAATAAAGAAGAAAAAAGAAATTTAGTTAATTAAAATAACATAAATCAAAAGATTTGATGTTTTTAGAAATATCTTCAAATCCAAACCAGGTAACTTTTCTTAATTAGATGATTTTTGTATTCCCGTAAATTTTTATGATTTAAGGTTCAAATCAATTTCTCTCGATGATGTTTTTCAATTTTATATTATTTTTTGTTTTTCGAATTCTCTTCTTTCTTCTATACTCAACGATTCTAAGTACCTTTTCTTAATTGGATGTTTTTGGTATTCTCTTAAATATTCCCAAACTTCTCGCTTCATTTGGATATTCTTCTTTTTCATTTAATATTAGACTCTATTTTTTTTATAAAGAAAAATTATTAAAAATTATATAAATTACTTTTGTAGACCAATTTTTCTTAGAGAATATGAATTTTATAATTTTCAATATTTTTAATGATTCAAGATTCAAAGATAAGTTAGATTTCAGATTGGGGTCGGAAGGAAATTGAAATTATTCCGATTGAAAAAAAAAACCTTGCCATCTCAATGCATATTGATTAAGTACGAATAAATTTGCTCTTCTTAAATTTGATATCAAATTGCTATATGATATTATTTTATAAGATTAAAAATTTATTTCTATTATGATAAAAAAGAATTATAAAGAAGTAGAAAACAAAGAAGCGACGTTAACTGATGGCACTCCAGTTAAAAAAGTTTACGTTAGGTGGGTAATTAACAAAGAAGATGATGGAGCTCAAAACTTCGCTATGAGGCGATTTGAAATTAGACCAGGTGCCAAAGTACCTCTTCACAATCACCCCCAAGACCATGAAATCTACATTTTAAGCGGAAAAGGAAGATTTTACGATAATTCTGGTAAGGATGAAATAGTTGGGAGCGGAGATGTGTTATATATCCCTCCATTTGAGAAACATGGAATAGATAATCTTAGTGAAGACGATCTAGTCTTTATATGCCTTATTCCATATCTGAAAAAATAGACAAAAAAAGAAAGTTAATCTTTTCATTTTTCTTCCTTATCGTCAATGAATGTTGCGCATTTACCTATTGCAACAACAGAGTCAGTTTTATATAGTTTTATGGCTCTAACTCCTTTTGCTTTTCTATGAGTTATTCTAATTGAATCCACTGGAAGTCTGATTACTTGTCCTTGTTCTGTGCCTATCAAGATATCCACCAATTTTCCCATTTTTATAGCAATAACTTTGTCATTTTTTTCAAGATCTAATGAAATATTTTTTACTCCTTTAGCATTTCTCCCTGTTTTTCGATATTCTTTAAGAAAGGTTCTTTGTCCGTAGCCTTTTTCAGTTAGAGTTAGAATAATATTATCATCAGTTACTAACAAACTATCGATTACATCGTCCCCTTCCCTTAACGAGGCTCCTTTCACGCCCATTGAGGTTCTTCCTAATTCTCTTAGCTCTGATTCGTCAAATCTTATGGCGTAACCGAGTTTTGTCGCAATAAAAATATCTTGTAACTCGTTTGAAAGTCTTTTTACGCTAATTAATTCGTCATCTGGTCTTATTCGATGAGCTCGGACACCTGTTTTCTTAAATTTCGAGAATAATCTTAAAGGGCACTTCTTTATAATGCCCTTTTTAGTTGTCATAATGAGCATTTCATTAGTATCAAAGTTATTAATTGGTATCATCGCTGATATGTTTTCCCCAGGTTGTAGGGCGATCAAATTTATGATGGGTTTCCCTCTAGCCGTGCGCGTTTGTAATGGAAGTTCAAAACATTTCATGGAATATACTCTACCTTTGGAAGTAAAAATTAAGATCGTGTCGTGAGTGGAACAAACAAATAAATCGGTTATGAAATCTTCTTCACGAACTGTCATACCTTTTTTTCCACGACCGCCTCGCCTTTGGGCGTGGTAATCTTCTACAGAAATTCTTTTTATGTATTGGTTTTTAGTGAAGATTACAATTGTTGGCTCTTTTTTAATTAAATCTTTCCTTTTAAGTTCTCTAATTTTTATATCTTCAATAATCTCAATTCTTGTTTTTCTTTTATTGCCGAACTTTTTGTATAGTTCGGTTAATTCTTGCTTAATTATGCCTAAACGAATTTTTTTACTTTCTAATATCTTTTCTAATTCTGTGATACTTTTTTTCAAAGATTTTTCTTCGTCAACTAGTTTTTGTTGTTCTAAATTTGTTAATCTCGATAATGGCATACTCAATATTGCTTGAACTTGAATATCACTTAATTTATATGCTATTTTCAATTTATTTTTTGCGTCGTTGGTATCACTAGCGCTTTTAATAATGTTTACAACTTCGTCTATATTATTTAAAGCGATTAAAAGTCCCTCAACTTTATGAAGCCTACCTTTAGCTTTTTTTAGGTGAAATTCCGTTCTTTTATATATAATTTTAAGGCGGTGCTCGATATATTCTTCAATTAACTCTTTCAAATTAAGAATCTTAGGTTGTCTTCCTTCGTTTATTAAGACTAAATTACTAATGTTAAATGTCGTTTGAAGCCTAGTTCTTTTAAATATGATATTTTTCAGTATAACAGGTTGAGCATTTTTAGATAATTCTATAACAATTCGCATTCCTTTTCTGTCAGATTCGTCTCTTAAATCTCGAACATCTTTAAGTGCTCCATCTTTTATAAGTTTGGCAATCGATTCGATTAGGGTAGTTTTATTCACTAAATAAGGAATTTCAGAAATAATTAATCGATTTTTCTTTCCTTGTGTTTCGACCTCAACTGTTCCTCTTAAAGAAATATTGCCCATTCCAGTTGTATAAGCATTGTAAATACCATTCGTATCAATAATGCTTCCTCCTGTTGGAAAGTCTGGTCCCTTTATAATTTCCATAAGTTCCTCAGTAGATATCTCAGGATCATCAACTGTTGCAATAATCCCCTGACAAACTTCCGTTAGGTTATGAGGAGCCATAGATGTAGCCATCCCAACTGCTATTCCTTTTGTTCCATTGATTAACATATTTGGTAGTTTAGCAGGTAAAAAAGCAGGTTCTTTTAAACTATCATCAAAATTTGGGACAAAGTCCACTGTTTCATTATCGAGATCTTCGATTAGTTCATTAGATATTTGTGCTAATCGTGCTTCTGTATAGCGCATGGCAGCAGGAGGATCTCCATCGATCGATCCGAAGTTCCCTTGTGGATTGATTAACGGATATCTTAACGAAAAGTCTTGGGCCATACGAACTAATGTGTTGTACAGCGCAGCATCTCCATGAGGATGATACTTGCCCATCGTTTCTCCCACAATCCTCGCGGATTTCACATGTGCGTGATTGAAAAAATAATTGTTATCGGCCATAGCGTAAATTATTCTACGATGTACGGGTTTTAACCCATCTCTCACGTCAGGAATAGCACGCCCAATAACAACGGACATGGCGTAATCTATATAACTACTTTTCATTTCCTCTTTTAATGAGATCTCGATAATATTTTCTGTCTCTTCTGAAGTCATTTTTAATACCAAATCTATTTAATAGTTAATAATATTTAATAAAAAGATAAATTACACACATCAAATATCATACATCTAAAACATTTGCTTGATCAAAATTGGCGATAATAAATTTTTTACGTGATTTTACTTCTTTACCCATGAGTTTTGTAAAGATTAAATCATTCTCAATGTAATCTTCGTACATTACTTTCTTTAATTTTCGAGTCTCCTTATTCATCGTTGTATCGTAAAGTTCTTCAGGGTTCATCTCCCCTAAGCCCTTATACCTCTGAACTTTTACAGTATCTACATTTTTTAGCTTGTATTTTAATTTAATACTTTTTAGTGCTTCTTCTTTTTCACTATCCGTAAAAACATAATGATTTGATTTTTTATAAGATACTTTGTAGAGAGGAGGCATGGCCATATATAAGTATCCGCCGTCTATTATTGGTCGCATGTATCTGAAAAAAAAGGTGAGCAATAACGTCTCTATATGTTTTCCATCGATATCAGAATCACACATTATGATAGTTTTATGGTACCTTAACTTATTTAGGTCAAGAGCGTGCCCAGATTCCTCGGTCTCCCCTATCTCCTCAGCTTCCTCAACCACTCCATTCTCGCTTTCAGACCCATTAATGTCATTAAATTCTTGAATTCCGACACCTAGTGCTTTAATAATCGCCCGAATTTCGTTATTTTGTAATATTTTGTCCATTCGAGCTTTTTCTACATTCAATATCTTCCCTCTAAGAGGTAATATTGCTTGATAACCCCTATCTCTTCCTTGTTTTGCTGAGCCCCCTGCAGAGTCTCCCTCAACAATAAAGATTTCGCATTCTTTTGGATTATTAGAAGAACAATCAGCTAGTTTTCCGGGCATTCTTGCGCCATCCAATATAGATTTTCTACGGATTAGCAATCTAGCTTTTTGGGCGGCTTCCCGTGCCATTTTAGCGTTTATTGTTTTTAACACGAGTTTTTTAGCTATTTGGGGGTGTTCTTCTAAGTATTGAGTTAATTTCTCTGTGACTATTTGGCTTACAATTTGTCTAACTTCGGGGTTGCCTAACTTTATTTTCGTCTGACTCTCAAATTGCGGATCTGGTAATTTAACAGAAATTACAGCTGATAAGCCCTCTCTAGTATCAGTCCCACTAAGGACATGCTCTTTATACTTCTTTTCCATAAAATTTTCAATATAGGAATTAAAAGTCCTAGTGAGAGCGGATTTAAAACCCGTAAGATGGACACCTCCTTCCACAGTATTAATGGTATTCGCGTATGTAAGAATATTTGTTTGGTAAGTAGTATTGTATTGCATAGCTAAATCGAGGTAAATTAAAGCGCCATTTTCGTTTTCAGCCGAATCAGTTATATAAATAATGTCATTATGGAGAGGTTGTTTATCTTTATTCAAATAAGAAATAAATTCTTTAATTCCACCTTCATAAAAAAATTCTTCTTTCTCGGCTTTAATTTTATTATGAAGCTCAAATCGTGCTTGAGGCGTAAGAAAAGCGAGTTCACGTATCCTATTAGAAATTATGGAGGGATTATAAATAACTTCGTTTTTGTCGAATTCAAATATCTCGTCATCCGGGTAAAAAGAAATTTTTGAGTAAGAATCTGTTTCTGTGGTTTTTGTAATTGTTGGCTCCGTAACTTTAACGCCTCGTGAAAACTTTTGCGTGTAGATAAGACCGTCTCTACAAATTTCTACTTCTAACCATTCTGCTAAGGCGTTAACAACTGAAAGACCAACACCATGTAATCCCCCTGAAATCTTGTAACTTTTATTATCAAATTTTCCTCCGGAATGTAGATGTTCCATAATAACTTCTAAAGCAGGTTTATTATATTCGGGATGATTACCAATAGGAATACCCCGTCCATTATCAAAAATTAGGACAGAATTATCTTTGAAAAGAGTTATTTTAATCTCGTTAGCATATCCCCCAATAGCCTCGTCGACTGAGTTATCCAAAACCTCAAAAACAAGATGATGAAGACCTTTTTTCCCTTGATCTCCTATATACATCGCAGGCCTTTTTCTTTAGCGACCGTACATGAATCATGTAAGTCAGTATACGCCTTCAAGGCCTTTAAGAACTTGAATATCATCAGCACCATAAGAGCTTTGGTTAGATGGATTATTAGGAGAAAGTTTCTTTTCTTTTTCAGGCATAAGAATTCCATTCTTATATTTAATTTATTGTAAAGGTAAAATCATCTGTTCTTAATTGAATTTAAGTGATAATTTAACAATTTACATATAATATATGGAATGAAAATGATTTAAATGTTAGCACATTTTATCGTCGCTTGAAACCAAAGAATAATAAAATTGGCTAACTAAAAGAATGAAATATATTTAAAGAATACTGTTTTACAAAAAATAAGACTAATTTTTACGAGGTTTAAAAAAGTGGGGTTGCTTTTATAACATTAATGTTTGTCTAAAAGGAGGAAGGTTTATTGGTTTTTTCTGATTTCCTTTGCCATTTTTGTGAATTCCATTAGTTGATTATTTATATCATGCGTTCTGACAATATGAGCCCCATTATATACTGCAACGGCAGTTGCGGCAAGAGTTCCGTTTAGTCTATTTTTAGGGTCAGGTATATCTAAAGTTGTTCCTATAAAAGATTTTCGAGATATTGCCACTAAAATCGGTTTTTCTAGAACGCGGAGTCTATTTAAATTACCAATTATTTTTAAATCATATTTATGAGTTTTTCTTTCGATCCAATGACCAATACCCGGATCTAAAACGACTTTCTTAATATCATAACCCTTTTTTTTTAAGATTTTAATAGTAGAGTTAAATTCCTCTATAATTTCCTCAATTGTACATAAATCACCGGGAACAGCTTTAGAGGCCATTAAAACAATTGGTAAGTCGTGCTCTACTATAAAATCTATTATCGTAGGATCGGTTTTTAAGCAACTCACATCGTTAATAATAATTCTTTTTTTGTGTTTTATAGCAATGTCATAAGTTTGTTGAGCAACCTCCTGATATTGCGTGTCGATCGAAACAACAATCTCATTTGGGATAATTTTACATACGAGTTCCATTGAAGGAATTAAACGGTCGAGTTCTTCTTTTATAGTAATTTTTTTTGACCATGGTGCTGTAGAACGGGCACCTAAATCCAATATTTTCGCCCCTCCATCGACCATTTCTAAAGTTGCTTTTTCTAATATAGTTAAATCGTTGTATACAGAGCCTTTATAGAATGATTCCGGGCTTAAATTCAATACACCCATTATTACCGTTGGAAAATAATCTCCTACTTCTAAAAAATCAAAGAGTCTTGCATAAATTTCATTCATAGCAGTTAATTGTATCAAATCTCTTCTTACGATTTTATTTTTTCATTTACAATTTCTTTTGCTTTCTTTTTAAAGCAATCGTTATCTATAATTGTAAAAAAATATTTCAAATAAGTTTATTTATTTTATATGTATGGTTTTAACTGGTTATTTAATTAAGTTTACTTCGCTTGAATTGAAAATAAAATTAAGATCTAATAAATTGTCATGCCTTCAATAACTATGAATGGGTGGTTGTCTTGATTAGTTTCTCTCCTAATGGTAAAATATATACTCTCGGCTATGGGGAGCATGACAAGGGAGGAATTACTCTCTTTGATTCAGTAAATCACCAGAGAATCTTAAAGATAGAAAATTCCACCGAAAGATGTTTAGCTTTCTCCCCTGATTCAAGATATATTGCAACACTTAAAAGAAAGATTCAAATCTTTGATATATCCACCGGGAATAAAATCTGGAGTTTTAATCCGAATTTTGAAAGTGTACAATCATTTTGTTTCTCTCCTGATGGAAATTTCTTCGCAGCGGTAGGGGAGTTTGAAACCGATTGGGATTTCAACGATCCTAATATGACGAGCGTGGCGCTGTATGATTTGAAAACAGGTAAGAACATATGGGAGAACCGATGTGGATTATATAGTAAAATTCTTTTTTCTCCTAATGGAAAAAATCTATACGCAATTGGAACTGCTGATGTTAATAGAAACCTGACTTCAACTGTTAGTTCAGCCAATGTTGCTAAAGGGTTTTTTAAAAGTATATTTAAGGAAAAATTTAGACTTCGTTTTTTTGATTTTGACATCTCACCTGACGGAAATACTCTAATATGTAGTGGTGGGTATTACCACCATAAACAGGAAAGTGTCCCTATTATCATAGTTGATTTGAATTCAGAGAGGAAAAAGGTGGTAGATAAACATAGTACTTATTTTACATTAAGTAAATTTAAACAACTGAAAGGCCATACTAAGTCTGTCAATTCAGTAGCTTTTTCCCCTGATGGGAAATTAGCAGTTTCAACGAGTTCTGATATTCGCATTTGGGATATAGAATCTACAAAGCAAATTCATAAAATAAAGAAATATAGCGGTAAAGCAACCTTCTCTCCTGATGGAAAAGTCTTAATATTCTTAAGTGAAGGAAAGTTGTACTACAATGATGTAGCTTCATGGAAAATAATTAAAGAAAGGCAGATTTATTAGTAAATCGAGTGTGATCCATGTTAACCAAAACTCAAAGAAAG
>Ga0209345_10003095_pt1 | contig 17442 bp, 17 predicted proteins | sample Cruoilmetagenom7_FD_187294 | JGI IMG/M metagenome (GOLD analysis project Ga0209345, IMG submission 187294) | Oil polluted marine microbial communities from Coal Oil Point, Santa Barbara, California, USA - Sample 7 (SPAdes) (version 2) | ecosystem: Environmental > Aquatic > Marine > Oil seeps ...
ATTGCTTTACACTACGAGTTTTCAACTAAAAAAGAAAAAGAAGAAACAACGAAAAATAAAAATTCAAAATTAATTACAGCCTCATTAGTTGGTTTACTATTAATTGTTAGCGGAGGAAGTGTTTACGCTTTAAATTTAAACTATAAATCGTTGAAATTACAGTGGCAAATTGAGTATGAAAAAGTAAATAAGAAAGACTTTACCCCAGCCGATGAATTGGTACGTTCATTTCCTAAAATTCCAAATTTAGACGCTAAAAGTGACCCTATTGATAACTATATTGGTTGGAAATATAATAAAGAAGGGAAGTATGAAAAAACAGTAGAATTATTGACAGCAAGCAATCCTAGCCCATACAATACTAGAAGAGAATTCTATTTATCGTATGCCTTTTCTCAACTTAAAAAAACCGATAGTGCCTTGCATTATATTCAAATAGCTCAAAAATTAAAACCAAAATATTTTCATTATACCAGAAATATGGCTGTTTTCTTGAGAGACTTAAAAAAATCAGAAGCAGCAGTTTTAAAACTTGATGAATTTTTAAAAGAAACAAAAGACAATAAAGAAGCCTGGGAATTCGCGGCTAATTTTAGTGCAAATTTAGGGGATAAAGAAAAAGCTTTTAAACTAATTGATTCTGCGTCTCATTATTTTCCAAATGATAAAAATATTATGAATTTAAAAATGCAATATTCATTAGATTCAACTACGGTTAATTATCAAAACGCTCAAAAACTGTTTAATGCAAAAAAATATAAAGAGGCTATTGAACAGTTCAAAGCTAGTGAAGCATTATACCAGAAATTAGGTGGATTTAAAAATAATCCTAACTTCTTAAATTATTGGGGAAGAAGTCACCTCGAATTAAACGAAATAAATAATGCTAAAACACGCTTTAAGCAAGTTTTAAGAGAAGACAATAAGAATTTCTATGCGCATATGAACTTAGGAAATATTGCGTTTCACAATGAAAAAGATTATGCAGCTGCAGAACATCATTTTACAAAATGTATAACATCAAAAAAACCTAATTTATATTTAACCTACAAAAATTTAGGAACGGTTTATTTAGTGCAACAAAAAAGCGACGAGGCAATTTTAAGTTATGAAAATGCTTTAAAACATGGATCAGGAAAAGATATTGTTGGAAACTTGTATTTATTGTGGAAATCGAAAGGAGATGAAACTAAAATGGCTTATTACAAAACTGAATTAGATAAACTTAAATAATTTCAGCTGAAAGTCCTTTTGTAAGTAATTTAGAACAACGCGGTTTTAAATCGTTATATTCACCTGTTTTAACAGTACACTTCCCTTTATAATGGACTAAAATGGCGCATTGCTCTGCTTGTTCTAGTGTGTGTTCACAAATTTCAATTAAAGAATCGATAACGTGATCAAAAGTATTTACATCATCGTTAAAAAGTACAATCTCATTTTGATTCACTTCCTTTTCTAATACATCAACTTCTTCTTGAATTTTCTTCTTAGTGTCACTCATAATACTGCTAATTTAAAAATTATTTTAAATATTTCAATGATACCCAATTGTTTCGTTCAATAATTTTATTGAGTGATAATCCAAATTTCGATACTTCTGCATCAATAACAGGTATATCATCTTCATAAAAACCGCTAAATAAAATAATTCCATTCTCATTTAAACAATTCATATAAACAGACATATCGTTTAACAAAATATTTCTATTAATGTTGGCTATAATAATGTCATATTTTTTATTTATTAATAACGACGCATCTCCTTCATACACATCAATTTTACTGCAATTATTTCGCTCTACATTTTCAATCGAATTTAAATAACACCAATTATCAATATCAATAGCGTCAACATTTTTTGCTCCTTTCATTTCTGCGAAAATTGCTAAAATTCCAGTTCCACACCCCATATCTAACACCGATTTATTAGCTAAATCTAATGCTAATAATTGCTGTACCATCATATGTGTTGTTTCGTGATGACCAGTCCCAAAACTCATTTTTGGTTCAATTACTATATCGTATTTTAAGTTTGGATTTTCGTGAAACGGAGCTCGAATACTTACCAACTCATTCACTTGAATTGGGTCAAAGTTTTTTTCCCATTCACTATTCCAATTAGTTTGAGCAATAACTTCTTTTTTATAACTAATTTCAAATTCTTTTGAATTTAAAATTTGGATATCATCTAAAATAGCTGAATTCCAGTCATTCTTTTGAATGTACGCCGTTACTCCATTTTCATTTTCAACAAAACTTTCAAAATTTACAGCGCCCAATTGCGCTATCAAAATTTCAGTTGCAGGCTCTTTTGGAGAAACAGTAAATGTGTATCCAATATATTTTAAATCCATATTATTAAATTTCAGCGTACAAAAATACGGTTTCCTTTTATAAAAAAGAAAACCGCATTTAAAATTGTTTATTATATTTAATCTAAAACGATTTAACCAATGAAATAAAATCTACCGAATTCAAAGCAGCACCACCAATAAGTCCGCCATCAACATCTTTTTTTGAAAAAATTTCTTTTGCATTTGAAGGCTTCACACTTCCACCATATAAAATGGATACATTTTCAGCAATTTCATTATTGTATTTTTCAGCAACAATTTTTCTAATAAATGCGTGCATTTCTTGAGCTTGCTCTGGAGAAGCAGTTTCGCCAGTTCCAATCGCCCAAACTGGCTCATACGCTAATACAATATTTTTCCAGGCAGAGGCTTCTAAATGAAATAATCCGTTTTTAATTTGACTTTCAACAACGTTAAAATGATTTTCTGATTTTCTATCTTCTAAAACTTCACCAAAACAGAGTATTATTTCTAAATTATTTTCTAAAGCTGCATCAACTTTTGAAGCTAAAATAGTGTCGGTTTCACCAAAATACTCACGACGTTCTGAATGACCTAAAACAACTGTTTTTAAACCTAAAGAAGTTAACATATCAGCTGAAATTTCACCCGTAAAAGCTCCACTCTTAGCTTGGTGCATATTTTGTGCAGCAACCTCTACCTTAGATCCATCAGTTACTTTTATTACTTCGCTTAAATTTACAAAAGTTGGTGCTATAATTACTCTTGTGTTCTCTAAGTTTAAACCTTTTACATTTCTAACTATCTCATCAGCTAATTGTGTAGATTCCTGAACATTTTTATTCATTTTCCAATTACCTGCAACTATTTGTTTTCTCATCTTTATATATTTTCTAATTATGGTTGAATTTTCTTAAACAAATTTACGATATATTACTTAATAAAAATAGTTGCACAAATTATGTTTGCGCAATCGTTTTCGAGTGTTAACTTGCTCAAAAAGTATATTTTACAAGAATGACTATTGCAATTTATCTAAAATAGATTCTATAAAGAAGTTAGTTTTTTTCATAAATAAACCTTGACAAATTTAAACAATACACCAAATAAAAATTACTATTTTTACGCTATAATTTTTAAAGGATGAACAAACAAGAGCTTATTGCACAAATAAAACAGAAAAAATCGTTTTTATGTATTGGTTTAGATGTTGATTTGACTAAAATACCAACTCATTTACTGGTTGAAGAAGACCCAATATTTGAATTTAATAAACAAATTATCGATGCAACACATCACTTAGCCGTTGCCTACAAACCAAATACTGCTTTTTATGAAGCTTATGGTATAAAAGGTTGGCAATCTCTTGAAAAAACCATTAATTACATTAACAATAATTACCCTGAAATATTTACCATTGCTGATGCCAAACGTGGCGATATTGGAAATACTTCCACGATGTATGCGAAAGCATTTTTTGAAGATTTAAACTTCGACTCGGTTACTGTTGCTCCGTATATGGGAAGTGATTCTGTAGAGCCTTTTTTAGCTTTTAAAAATAAAACTACTATTTTATTAGCATTAACATCTAATAAAGGTGGATTGGATTTTCAAGGTTTAAGAACTGAGAAACAGGAGGTTTATAAAGAGGTTTTGGAAACAGCATTAACTTGGAAAAATTCAGAAAACTTAATGTTCGTTGTTGGCGCAACAAAAGCTGAATATTTTGAAGAAATAAGAAAAATTGTTCCAAACCATTTTTTATTAGTGCCTGGTGTTGGTGCACAAGGTGGAAATTTACAAGATGTTTGTAAATATGGTTTGAACAAAGATTGTGGATTACTCATAAACTCTTCTCGTGGTATTATTTATGCTGGAAAAAATGAAGATTTTGCAAAAAAAGCGCAAAAAGAAGCTGAGAAATTACAACTAGAAATGGCACTAATTCTTTCAAAATAAAAAGCCAAGGTTAATGACTCCTTGGCTTATATAATTCAAACAATTACAATATTTTTTCAATGTAAAAATTAATTCAAACAATTATACAATTGAAAACAAAGTTTTGTAATTACATATCAAATATACTTTTAGAATGTTCTCAAAAAACACATTTGATATGAACATCATTGTTTTTGATGTGAACTACACCATCTATTAATATAATCTAGTTTCTATTTAATCAATTTTATTTTTAAAAAAAAAGACTGTCTTTTCAGACAGCCTCTTTGTAAAACTCTTTTAGTTTGATCAAAAACTAAATATTAATTGTTAAAATTAGGATTAGCATCAACTTCTCTTTGAGGTATTTGATAAATCATTTTATCACCTAATGCTGGTATTACAAGGTCGGCACCAGGCATTACAAGGTTTAATCTACCATCTTGTCTATTCAATCCTACTCCATTTCTAGCCATATCAAAAGAAGCTACACCATCACCCCACAATTCAATTCTTCTATACATTAGAATTTCATCAATTAAAGCTTGCCCTGCATTAGTAGATTTAACATAATTAGGATCTCTAATCGTGTTCAAGTCAAATAAAACTTGTTGAGCCTCAGCGTCTTTGCCTTGTCTCGCTTGTGCTTCAGCTTTAGTTAAATAAAATTCAGTATTCCTTAGGTATATGTAATCTCCAATAAATTCACCAGGCCCTGGTTGTGCTATAAATTTTAGACTTGTATACTTTGGTGTTTTATTATAATGACCCCAGGTCCCTGGAACTAATATTGTTCCTGGAGCATACTCCTGATCGGCAAACCAAGCTTGTCTTTTGTCAGTTGTTGGTATCATATCATATAAATTAGAATTGACCGTCTTAAAATGATCCCATCCACTATAACCATCGTTAATTTGGCTTGAGTGAGAAAAAAATGAGCCATATATCCCAGATGTTGCTGCTGTAACAACAGAACCCCATATAGCTTCTGATAATGAAAGCTCGTCAAAACCATGAATAACATCACTACTAATGCTTCCTACTTGCATTGCAATGTCCGCATATATCTCAGCTTCCAACCAGTTCTCATAAGTTAAGTAATATCTAGCCAAGTATGCCGCTACAACATTAGCGTCAATCTCTTCTTTTGATAATCTAGTATATGCTTGTAATCCGTTATAAGCCAATGTTAAATCTTCAAGTATTTGATTTTTAACCTCACCTACTGTAGATTTTGATTCTCCTACAAAATCTCCAAAATCTATAGGTATAGCCTCTGTTGAATCATCAGCTCTTGTATGCTGATAAATTCTAACTAGATAAAAGTAAGCTATGGCTCTGTACGTATATGATTTATACTTAAAAACTAATACTTCTTCAGGAGCATCGTCAGGTATCGTATTAATTATTCCATTAGCATTATTAATAACTTTGTAAAGGAACTCCCAAATAAAATCATTATCGTTATATGTTAAACCCACATTATCATAATTACTGTAAACACCAAACCAAGAATTCCTGCTCATATCCATGTCATTACTTCTTAAATCCATACCAAGGTCTATAGCTTTTAACCCGAATTCATCATCTCCACCATTTTCGCCATCTCTAAGATAAGATAAAATGGCAGCATCTAACGCTTTAAGACCTTGAGTACCACCTGCAGCAGAAACTGCTGTAGCATGTGATGTGGTATGGTATCTTTCCTCTGCAAAATCTTGATCTAAATCAGCGCAGGAAACAAAAAATGTTATTGAGAAGATAAAGACAAAATATTTGCTTGATTGCATATTTAAAAATTTATTTTGTTTCATAATTAGGTATTTAATTAAGATTTATATTTACACCAAAAGCTATCGTTCTATTGGCACCATATTCAGCAGAAGACGATCCTACCGAATTCATACGAGGGTCATATCCATGTCTTGCACTATATAATAAAAATGCGTTACCTATAGTTCCATAAAATCGGACATTATCGATATGATATTTTTTAATAGCTTCATTATTGAGCGTGTAAGACACGTTAATATTACTTAAACTCAAGTAACTTAAGTCTACTAAATATAGATCTGAGGTATTATATTGGTTTGAACTAAGAGGGTCGACTCTAGGTAAACTAGCTGTTGGGTTATCAACAGTCCAAGTTTTATCATAATCTGCGAAATTGGTAACATTTTGAGTAGCACCCAGCAATCCAAAATATTCATTATCAAGACCATAACCACCTACCTGATAGGCAAACTGTAGACCTAATGAAAAATCACCTACTTGTACATTAGCACCAAACCCCCCTGTTATATCTGGTATTGCTTGTTTACCAATGAAATATCTATCAGCTTCAGAGAAGTCTTCTGTGACTACATCTTGACCTGTTGTTTCGTCTTCTTTGTACCATTGAGCATTCCCATTTTCAGTATTTACACCGGCCGATTTTCTCATATAGTAATCAAAAATGCTTTTACCAACTTCTCTACGATAATTTAGTACTTGTATTGGTTCATTATCGTCAGGTAGTGCAGTTATTTCATTATTAAGAGTTGAAAGGTTTGCATTAAAAGTAACATTAATGTTTTCCTTTTTTACAGCATTCCATGAAATTTCGGTTTCAATTCCACTATTAACCATAGATCCTGAATTTTTTGGTCTAGAAGCTTGTCCTGTTGATATAGGCAATGGAGTATTAAATAGAAGGTCATTAGATTTTTTTCTGTAATAACCTAAAGAAAGGTTTACTTTATCAAATAAACTCATTTCATAAGCTATATCAAAACTGGCAGACTTTTCCCAAGTCAGATCTTTATTACCTAAATACGATAACGTTTGTGTTAATGCACCATTATTTTCATCTATCGTATATTGGTTTTCGTAAGCTACAAGATTTCGAACTCCAGTACCTTCATAAAATATTCTATCGTTACCAGTAGTACCATAGTTTACAGCTAATTTTGCATAATCTATGATTTCAGAATCTGCCATGAAATCTTCATTACTCATAACCCATGAAGCACCTGCAGACCAAAATGTACCCCAACGCTCGTCTGGATGAAAGACTGAAGAAGCATCATATCTACCTGTTAAGTTTAAGTAATAAGTATTATCTAACCCATAAATAAACCTAGAAAAATATCCTTCGGTTGTATAGTTAGTGTTGTAATTCATTGCTGATACATATACAGCTGTATTATCCAATATTGGGCTAAAATCTCCAATAAGATTTCTTTTTGAAAGAGATAAAGTTGTAAAATTTTCTTCATAGGTTTCATGCCCAACAAGTACATCAAAACTATCTCCGTCATTATCTTTTTTCCAAGTTAATAATTGTTGATTTGTAAAAGCAGAAAAATTATCTCTATTATTTTCTAAAAGTCCATTTTGCGCAGCAGCAAAAGCTCCAGCACCGGGCTTAGTAAAATCAGTACCTTGATCCACTTGAGCTAAATAGTTCATTACATACTCAAACTTGAAGTTTAAAGGCAAATCAATTTTAGCTCTTAAACCTCCATTAAAATTATCTCTAACATTGGTTTCTACAGTGTTTTCAATTACAGCAAGTGGATGTTCTCCTACAGCATAATTTCTGGCACCTCTACTAGTCCCATCAGCGAAAAATTGCGGAGAACCAAAGTCGTAAGCTAATCCTCCAGGGTTATTAAGGTTTTCAATAGGATTCCAGTTGGCATCGTATTGATAAACAGGATAAATTGGAGCAATTCTTCTATTCCAAAAGAATGCGTTAGAAAAATTTGTTGTAGGAGCTCCTGCAGTAGTTAAAGTACTAGGAACTGCTTGACTTTTAGATTTTGCATAAGAAACATCTCCACTTAACGTAAGTACATCAAATATCTTAGCAGAACTAACTTTTAAACGAGCTGTTTGCCTTTTAAAACTACTTCGAACAGTATATCCATTATTAGTCTCTGTACCTAATGATAAATAGTACGTAATATCTTCAGAACCTCCTGAAAGGCTAATGCTGTTAGATTGAAAAGTAGCTGCATCTCTAAACAGCGCATCTTCCCATCTATCACTCACTAAAAGGTTTGCTGAACTATTTAATTTCCCAGTTAAAGGATCAACTAATTGATTATCTGGAACATCATATAAATTATAGTTTCCTAATCGATCAATTAAATTATCAGATGCAAATTGTCTAGCTTCCTGCATAGTAAAAGGAGTTCCAGCTGCATTCTGTCTGTAAAATTCAGAATTAGCTAATACACTATGGTAAGATTCATAAAATTCACCTGGTGTTTTGATAATGTTATATTCTTTTGCACCTCTCTGCGTTACACCAAATCTACTATCTACGCTTATTTGTAAGTTATTTTTAGAACCTTTTTTTGTGGTAATTAATAATACACCGTTAGAAGCCTTATTACCATATAAAGAAGTTGAAGAAGCATCTTTTAAAACTGAAGTCGATTCAATATCCTTAGGGTTAATACTACTTAAACTTCCCGAATAAGGAACACCATCTAAAACAATAAGCGGAGCACTGTCAGCATTTATAGAACCAAATCCTCTAATTCTAATTATAGGATCAGAACCAGGTTGACCACTGGCTTGAATTACCCTCATTCCAGAAACTAAACCTTCTAAACTTTTTACAGGATTAGAGAAAGTTGCATTTTCTACCTGTTCCTTATCTATCACACTTACAGATCCTGTAAGTGAATTTCTAGATTGAGATCCATACGCTACAATAACGACTTCGTCTAATAAATTTGAACTAGTCATTGTAACATTAATAATATTAGAAGCTCCTACTGTTCTTTCAACAGGAGTCATTCCAACAAAACTGAAGATCAATACGTCTCCAACATTAGCTTTAATAGAGTATTTTCCATCAAAATCAGTTGAAACACCATTTGTTGAACCTTTAATTAAGATTGTAACCCCTGGCAAAGGACCAACTTCCTCGGATACGACTGTACCTGTAATTGTCTTTTCTTGTGCATAAGTACTAAAACAAGTTACCAATAACAATAAGAAAGAAATTAAAATTTTACTACCTTGATTCATGAATTAAATTTTGAATTAATATGTAGCTAATATATCAAGGTTAATAGGCCTGTAACTTTACTGTGAAGCGAGTTGTGTATATTTTGATGTGAGAACTATTAAAACTTAGTATAGAATCCCAATCAAGAATGTCATTCAATTTTTATTACTTTTTACTGTATAAATTTTCTTGAATTTTAATTTATTACATGATTTAAGTTGCTATTAGCTATTTTTGATACATTTTTAAAATATTAATAATGATTTAAATAGTTATTATTATGATTTAAATTACTTGATTTTTGATTTGAAACAGGCTTTTTTAGGTTTAAATTAACATTTTGCAGCATGCTAAATATGAATTAAATATTTACTTTGTTGTTAAAGTATTTCTTTTTTTATCAAAATATAGCATATAATGAAAATAAACACCTTAATAATTGATGATGAATCATTAGCAAGGCAACGCTTAATAAATTTGGTTAATGACGTGCCGGAATTGAAGCTTATAGGTGAATGTTCTACTGGTAAAGAAGCAATTTCAACTATTAATAAGCTTGAACCTGATGTGATTTTTTTAGATATTCAAATGAAAGATTTAACTGGTTTTGATGTGCTTCAAAAAATAAACGTTGAAAAAAAACCTCTTATAGTTTTTGTTACTGCGTATAATGAATATGCTTTAAAAGCCTTTGACTTTTTTGCCTTTGACTATTTATTAAAACCATATAAAGATGAGCGCTTTTTTAAATCAGTTAAAAACATAATTGATTTTGCGAATAATAAAAATTATAGTCCATTCGAAACAAAAATTAATGATTTATTAAAATATATAAAAACTAACAACGCACCTTCCGTTAACTATTCAGAAAAATTGCCAATCAAGCTTGGTAATAAAATATCTTTTATAAATGTAAATGATATAAAATATATTGTTGCTTCAAGTTATTATGCCGAAATATATACCGATGATAAAAAATATTTATTAAGAGAATCTTTAAGTAATTTAATTGAAACTTTAGATGAAAACAAATTCATTAGGGTTCACAGATCTACTATTATAAATTTAAAGGAAATTAGTGAATTAGTGAATTCAAATTATAGTGAAGTTGATGTAAAAATGAAAGATAAAAAAATGTTTAGGGTTAGCAAAAGTTATAAAAAAATATTTTTATCTAAAATGGGACTGTAAAAATGAAAAAATTTATTGACTTTAAATTACTAAGACTTTTAGTGGTTTTCTATACTATTACATCATTTGTTACACTTTTTAAAATATACTACCTAAAAACAAGAGGGTTTGGTTATGAATATTCTTCTTGGAAGAATATCCTTTTAGAAAATATTTTGCTTGATTGGCTTGCTGTTTTATTCATCATGTCAACAATAGCAATTACAACCAAAATAATGATGATAAAAAAAATTAAGTGGAAATTCATTATTTCTATCCATCTGTTTTTTTCATTGTTTATTGGGTTTGTAATCTATTTTTTTTCATCTATTGCCTATTTTTTATCCGGTCAAATATCGCTAGCGGAGATAAACTTTGAAGATTATATCCCTGGTATAATCTCTGTTATAGATTTAAATTTCCTAATCTATTTTTCAATGATAAGTATTGTTTATTCTTTCTATTATTTTAAACAAACACAAAAAACAGAATTAGAAAAATCTCAATTATCAAATCAACTTACAAATGCCAAATTAAATATTTTAAAATATAAACTACATCCACATTTTTTATTTAACACCTTAAATAGTATTTCATCGCTAATAGAAACGAATTCAAAATTAGCGCAAAACACGGTTGCAGATTTTGGCGATTTACTTAGAGACTTATTAAGTCTAAACGATACAAGTTTAATTCCATTATCTGAAGAAATTAACATCTCGAAACGATATTTAGATATTATGGTTTTGCGGTTTTCAGATGATTTGAAAATTTCGATTAACGTAGAAAAAAGCCTTAATAACGAACTTGTACCTAGCTTGATTTTATTACCAATTATTGAAAACTCAATTAAACATGGCTATTCTTATGATATTACATCTTTAAAAGTTGACTTAGCTATTTTCAAAAAAAATAAAAAGATTACTTTCAAAATTTCCAATAATGGTGCTCCATTAAAAATTAGACCAAAAAAATATGGGAATGGTCTTCAAAATACAATTGACAGGTTAAACATTTTATATCAAAAAAATTATACTTATTCTATGAAAAACTTGAAGGGCAATAAAGGTGTAATCACTACTATTATAATTCCTACAGAGTAAATAATAGTTAACACATCTTTAACAACCTAAGTTAAAATAACGTTAATAAGTGATTAACGTTGACACTAAAGATATAGTTGATAGTCTTTTATTATATATCTTTAGATAATAAGTAAATAATTTTATGAAGAAACTACTCGTTTTAATTTTGTTTTTATTCACTTTTAATTCAATTAAAGCTGAACAATTAGTAGCTGCTGAACAAATAGTAGCTATTGACAGCTTAGCCGCTAATCCTAGTATTCAAAGTAAAACATCCATTAAAACCAATAAAAATTGTTTTTCTTTCTGTAACCCTTATAAAACTAGCAGTTTTTGCAAATTAGTACAATCAGGTAATTACAAAGCAGTGCTCAGGTTAGTCAACAAAGGTGCTGATATTAATAAAGTATCAATAAAACTTACTCCTTTGATGTATGCTGCCAGACATAATAGAATCGATATTTTGAAATTACTAATATCTAAAGGTGCTGATTTAAATACAAAATCAAGTAATGGATATACTGCTCTTAAATGGGCCAAAATTACTGGATCAAAAGAGGCTCAACAAATCCTTTTAAAAGCACTAAAAAAATAAGTTAGTATTAGTTTTAATGTTTATTTTTATACATTCTTTAAAAAAGATTTATGAAACTAATTAAAGACCAAATAGGAAGAGAAATTCAGTTAAAAACTGTTCCCAAAAGAATTGTTTCTTTGGTACCTTCTCAAACCGAATTATTATGCGATTTGGCTTTGGAAAATGAATTAGTAGGAATTACAAAGTTTTGCGTTCATCCTTATCATTTAAAATCTACTAAGCCGATTATTGGTGGAACGAAAAAAGTCGATTTCGATAAAATTAAAGCGCTAAATCCTGACTTCATTTTATGCAATAAAGAAGAAAACAGCTACGAATTTCTTCCTGAATTAGAAAAAATTGCACCAACTTATTTTTCAGATGTAAATACTATTCAAGATTCAATAGATTTAATTTTAAGATTAGGTTCTATTTTTAACCGAAGAACCGAAAGTGACAATTTAGCTCACAAAATTGAGTTTAAACTAGCCAACTTTAAACAATTTATTTTAGATAAACCCAGAAGAAAAGTTGCCTATTTTATTTGGGCAAACCCTTGGATGGTGGCTGCAAATGACACGTATATAAATGAACTTTTAGAACTTAATAAATTTAAAAATATTTATGCACATATGAGTCGATACCCCAAAATTGAAATAAATAAAATTCGACAAGAAGGCGATCCTGAAGTTATTATTTTATCATCTGAACCTTTCCCATTTAAAGATGAACACGCACTAAAAATTGGCACTTTTACAAACCGATCAATAACTGTATTCGGTGACGGAGAAATGTTTAGCTGGCCAGGTTCTAGACTTTTGCTAGCATTTGACTATTTCAAGAAATTACATGTAAAATTGGAAAGTCATTTTTAGCAAGGCAATTACCTCTTAACTAAAAAACTATTTGTCTTGCAAAGCAAACACTCTTTTTAATAAATCGGAAGATCTGCTGCTAATTTTTTCTCTAATATTTTTCTCTTCAACTTCAACCATTGTATAAACTCCTTTTAAGGCTTCACCCGTAACATAATCGGTTAAATCTGGATTTACATCTTGAGTTAAAGGAATATTATTATACCTAGTAATCAAATCAGACCAAATTTTATCTGCACCCACTTTTTGAAATGAATTTTTAATAATAGGATTGAATTTTGCGTACAATGCTTCTGTTGTTCTTCCTCGTAAATAATTAGTTGCTGCGTTTTTATCACCCATTAAAATATTTTTAGCATCGGTAAAAGTCATTCCTTTTATAGCATCAACAAAAATTGGAATCGCCTCTCCTACTGCATCTTCTGCTGCTCTATTTAATACTTTCAATCCTTCATCTGAAATTTTAGATAAACCAATTTTACGAAGTGTATTGTCCACTTTCTGTAATTCTTCTGGTAATAAAATACGAACCAACTCATTTTTGAAAAATCCATCTTTTATAGCCAACGTACTAACCTGGTTTGTAATCCCATTATTTAAGGCCTCTCTTAATCCTCCTCCAATTTGTTCATTTGTAATACCCGTATTTGGTAATTGGTTAATTACTTGTTGTAATTCCGAACAAGCCATTAATTGAAATAACACAATTATTACTACTATTTTCTTCATTTCTTTTTATTTTTAAACATCATTGATTTTAAATCGAAACCATACGGACAATGCTTACAGCCACTTTTACAACAATAACCACGTTTTAAATGGTATTGATCGGTGAACACACGATAACCTTGCTCATTTATATAAAAATCTCCTTCTTCAGGAATTATTGGTTTATAATTTTCCATTTCACAAAAATAGTATAAAAACAATGAGTTCCTAATAATAAGAATTCAATTTAAAAAGTCAAAAATAAATTCATTTTCATATAATATATTTTGATAGTTTTAATATCTTTATCATAAATATTTATAGTTATGACATTGACTCAATTATCTTATGCACTAGCAGTTGCCAAATACAAAAACTTCACAATTGCCTCTGAACATTGTTTTGTTACACAACCAACTTTAAGTATGCAAATTCAAAAATTAGAAGATGAATTGGATGCTAAAATTTTTAATAGAAATAAAAAACCGATTCAATTAACCGAAATTGGCAGTAAAATTATTGAACAAGCAAAAATAATTGTCGATGAAAGTAACAGAATTAACGATATTGTTGACCAGCAAAAAGGGTTTATTGGTGGAGATTTCAAATTAGGAATCATTCCTACTATTATGCCCACATTATTGCCATTATTCTTAAAAACTTTCATTAAAAAATATCCGAAAGTCAATTTAAAAATTGAAGAATTAACTACTGAAGACATCGTATCAAAGTTAAGCGAAGGCTTAATAGATGTTGCCATTGCCGCAACTCCTTTAGAAAACGACAATATTAAAGAACGCGTTTTATATTATGAACCTTTTGTAGGCTTTGTACCGAAAGAGCACAGACTTCATAATTTAGATTTATTAAATGTAGATAGTCTAGACATTGAAGACATGTTATTGTTAGAAGATGGTCATTGCTTTAAGGAAAGTGTTATTAATTTATGCGGAAATTTCAAAAATAAAGATCAACGTTTTCAATTACACAGTGGAAGTTTCGACACCCTTATTAAATTATCGAAAGAAGGATTGGGAATGACTTTACTACCGCATTTACAAACTTTAGATATGCCGGAAAGTGATAAAACTTGTTTAAAAGAATTCAAAGCACCGGTTCCGGCAAGAGAAGTAAGTTTAATTTATCACAAATCTCATTTAAAAATTCAATTAATCGAAGTTTTGAAGGAAGTAATTGATAGTGTAATTAGAGGCGTAATTGCCTTTAATGATGTAAAAATAATAAGTCCTATAAAACAAAAAAAAGGAGCCTAAAGACTCCCTTTTTTTGTTTCAATTAATACTATACACTTATGAAGTTCTGGTTTATTCAGCGTAAAATCATGTAACCAATGGTACAATTCTTTTATTTCATAAGGTAGTAATCTGTTCACTGCTTTTTCTAATTCTTTTTTAAATAATTCTAAGTTAAAGCTGACTTTTTCAAGTACTGTTTTTGTATACTCAAACATTGCTCTTGCCATAAATTAAGTAGTATTTAGTTGGTAAATATGAGAACGTAATAAATGTTACATTTATTATATAAATATACAAAAAAAATAAAATACAATTACAAATATTTTATTTTTTTTATTGACAACAATTACAGCTTATTAACCTTTTCTAATAAACCATTTGCAGCAGTTATCAAATCAGCTTGTAAACCCTTAAAATGAGCTTTTTTATTTTCAACATTTTTAGTGTGAACTTTATCAATTAACGCATCAAAAGTTACAATAGCCTCATCAATGATAGCTTCAGATTTCTTTTTGTCTTCAGTAGGATTCATTAATTCCCAAGCATAACACTCTTCAATAATATCGCCTAAAACGTAATTTATATCTTTTTTTAAATTTTTTACACTAGCCATAATTTGCTTTTTTATAATTTTAACAAAGGTACATTAAAATCAATTATACAAGTTTTAAAATATTCATAAAAAACTAACAAATAGAATTCCTTTATTTATTCCAATTTTAGAACTTTCGCATTTTTCACTCTTCCAATTAAAATACTAATGTTTTTTAATTTGAAGAAACCTAAAATAATAGTACTGATTTTAATACCAAAATAACTAATTTTGCTGGATGCAAAAATTTATTGAAAATTTACCCAAGGCTGAATTGCATTTACATATTGAGGGAACTCTAGAACCTGAATTAATGTTTGAAATTGCAAAAAGAAATAATATTGAAATTCCGTATAATTCAATAGAAGAACTTAGAAAAGCATATTCGTTTAATTGTCTTCAAGATTTTTTAGATATTTATTATAGCGGTGCCAACGTTTTAATTAAGGAACAAGATTTTTACGATTTAACTTACAGTTATTTAAAAAAATGTGCTGAGCAAAATATTAGACATACAGAAATAATGTTCGATCCGCAAACACATACAGAACGTAAAGTTGCATTTGAAACTGTTATAAACGGTATTTCTAAAGCTTGCGATGATGCGAAAAATAATTTAAATGTTTCGTCATTATTAATTATGAGTTTTTTAAGACATTTAAGTGAAGAAAGTGCTTTTGAAACTTTAAAACAATCACTGCCTTATAAAGATAGAATTACTGCTGTTGGGTTAGATTCTTCTGAAAAAGGAAATCCCCCTTCAAAATTTAAAAATGTTTTTAAAACTGCAATTAATGAAGGATTTATTCCAGTAGCACACGCTGGCGAAGAAGGAGATGCAGATTATATTTGGGAAGCTTTAGATATATTAAAAATTAAACGAATAGATCACGGTAATAATTGCTTACAAGATGCTCGTTTAATTAATGAAATTATAAAAAGAGATTTAGCATTAACTGTTTGTCCGCTATCAAATTTATCCTTAAAAGTTGTAGATGATTTAGAAAAATATCCTTTAATAAAGATGCTAGATTTAGGATTAAAGATTACGATAAACTCAGATGATCCAGCTTATTTCGGAGGACAATTGAATACAAATTTTATTGAAATTCAAAAAGCATTAAACCTATCAAAACTCGATATTTACAAGCTAGCCGTGAACTCTTTTAAATATTCTTTTTTAAATGATTCAATAAAAAAACAATATTTAAACGAATTAGAAGTTTATTATAAAAATCAATAAGTAACAAATCAACTATACCTCGCCAATTTATGAATATTAAAAATATAACCCTAATTGCGCTATTACTTATCTCAATTGTTAGTTTTAGTCAATCAACAAAAAAGTTTATCGATAGCGGAGCTATAAACGAGCAGTTTGATAATTTGTACAAAAACTCCAACAATTATCAAGATTATAAAGTCGTTAAAAAAAATTGGCTCATAAAATTAAAAGCAAATGTATCTGACACGCTCACAATTTCAAAAAATGAGCTTTTACAAAGTTTTCAAACAATAAAAAAACAACAAGCTTCAATAGATAGTTTACAAAGTGTTGTTACGCTTTCGAATGAAAATATTACAGAATTAAAGACACAAACCGATGGCATTACATTTATGGGAATCTCTTTTAAAAAAGGGATTTTTAAAACTATTGTGTTAAGTATAATTTCAGTTTTAACTTTATTACTTGTATTCTTTATTGTAAAATCTAAACGTAGTTACGGATTAATAAATGAAGTAAAAACAAACCTTAAAGAAACGGAAGAAGAATATGAAAACCACAGAAAAACAGCCTTAGAAAGAGAGCAAAAAGTGAGACGACAATTACAAGATGAGTTAAATAAGCAAAAAAAGGACTAACTTTAATGCAATTAACTTAGCTAAATTTTAGACTTATAAAAAAAAATATGGGAAT
>Ga0209345_10003096_pt1 | contig 17439 bp, 18 predicted proteins | sample Cruoilmetagenom7_FD_187294 | JGI IMG/M metagenome (GOLD analysis project Ga0209345, IMG submission 187294) | Oil polluted marine microbial communities from Coal Oil Point, Santa Barbara, California, USA - Sample 7 (SPAdes) (version 2) | ecosystem: Environmental > Aquatic > Marine > Oil seeps ...
CCAGACCCAGATTGCGATCTAGACTATGTCCCAAATATAGCCAGGAAGGCCGATGTTAAGATGGCTATTTCTAATTCCTTTGGTTTCGGAGGCACTAACGCTACGCTGGTTTTCAAGGAGTTTGATGGGTAGGGGAAGATGAGAATCGTTATTGGAAGTGATCATGGTGGTTTTGAGTTAAAGGAGTCTGTAAAGCTATTCCTGTCGAATGATATGAAGGCGGACTTCTGTGATGTGGGCACATTCAGCGGTGAATCAGTTGATTATGCCGATTTTGGTGCCATAGTTGCAAAAAATGTTCAAGGAGGCGAATTTGAAAGGGGGATCCTTATATGCGGGACTGGTATTGGAATGTCGATAGTGGCCAATAGGTTTCCAAAAATAAGGGCTGCCCTGTGTCACGATGCTTTTACTGCTAGAATGAGCAGAGAACATAATGACTCCAATATCCTTGTCATCGGTGGGAGGGTTACAGGTAAAGACCTTGCTACGGAAATGGTGAGAACTTGGCTTACCACTAAATTTCAGGAAGGGCGACACACTAGAAGGTTGGCGAAGATAACAGATATAGAGAAGGCTATTTATGCATCTCAATCCAACAAGAACACGGAGATATAGATGTCGGTTCTGAGGGAAGTAGATCCGGAAATTGCAGAGGTGATTAGGGCTGAAACTGAAAGGCAGGCTTATACTTTGAACCTGATCGCTTCTGAGAATTATACTATCGAGGCGGTATTAGAAGCCCAGGGTAGCATTCTTACTAATAAATATGCAGAAGGATATCCAGACAAGAGGTATTACGGCGGATGTGAGTTTGTAGATAACGCCGAGAAGTTGGCGATAGCCAGGGGTAAAGAGTTATTTGGTGCAGATCACGTAAACGTTCAGCCCCATTCTGGATCACAGGCAAATATGGCCGTTTACTTCTCTGTTCTAAAGCCGGGAGACACTATCTTAGGAATGAGGATAACCCATGGTGGCCATATCACCCATGGTAGTCCGGTTAGCTTTTCCGGCAAATTTTTTAACATAATTGCCTATGGGGTAACCAAGGATACCAAGACAATAGATTATGATGCAGTGGAGAAGTTGGCAAGAGACAATAAACCTAAGTTGATTGTTGCCGGGGCTAGTGCTTATCCCAGGATCATCGATTTCCATCGCTTCCGAAGGATTGCTGATGAGGTGGGTGCATACCTAATGGTGGACATGGCCCACATTGCCGGACTGATTGCATCTGAGTTGCATCCCAACCCTGTGCAAGTGGCGGAATTTGTTACGTCTACCACTCACAAAACCCTTAGGGGTCCTAGAGGGGGACTTATATTATGTCAAAAAGAGTTTGCCAAGGTTATTGACGGCTGCGTGTTCCCTGGAATACAGGGCGGACCTCTCATGCACACTATTGCAGCAAAAGCAATTGCATTTAAAGAGGCGCTTACGCCAGAGTTTAGGGATTATCAAAAGCAGGTTATCGTTAACGCTTCAACACTAGCCAGGGAGCTCCAAAGAAGAGGGGGCGAATTGGTGACTGGCGGTACGGACACCCACCTTATGCTTGTGGATCTGAGCAATACCGGCCTTACGGGTAAAGTTGCTGAAGGAGCTCTGAACAAAGCCGGTATTATAGTAAACAAGAATGGGATCCCTTTTGAAACCAGAAGCCCTGTAATTACAAGCGGTATAAGGATAGGGACATCGGCTGTTACCAGCAGAGGGATGAAAGAAAGCGAGATGAAGGTTATCGCGGAATTCATATCCGCTGTCCTTACGAATGTGGATGACGAGCGTAACCTTAAAAGTGTTAGAAATAAGGTATTTGATCTATGTGCGACATTTCCCGTGTACCATGACAGGTTGAGATGAATTCTCGTCCCGTGCCCTCATCAGACCCCGGACATATTAAAGATCCTACGGTCGCTATATAGATTTTCAGATATTTAATTTCACAAGGCCAGAGGGAGGAATCAGAGTAAGTCGTACATTGAGTACGTCGTCGAGGATTCCGACCGATAACGCCGTGAAATTTAATATATGAAAATCTATAGGTTTTTAGATATTAGATTTCACAGGGCCAGGGGGAGATACACGGATTGGAGCTTAACTGAATGCCAAGACCGAGTTGGGAAGAGTACTTTATGGATATCGCCTTTTTGGTCTCTAAAAGAGCTACCTGTCGTCGTCGTCAGGTGGGCGCTATTTTGATTAAGGACAAGAGGATTCTGTCAACCGGTTATAATGGCGCACCGATGGGACTTGCCCATTGTTTGGACATCGGATGTTTAAGAGAGGAAAAAAATATCCCTTCTGGGGAACGGCACGAGTTATGCCGAGGTTTGCACGCAGAGCAAAATGCCATAATTCAGGCAGCCTACCATGGCGTGAGTGTAAAAGATGCGGTACTATTTTGTACTAATCTTCCGTGTATTATCTGCCTTAAGATGATAATCAACGCTGGAATCAAGAAAATTGTCTACAAAGATGGGTATTCTGATGAGTTGTCTCGTGACATGATAGAAGAATCTGGGATTGAATTAGTGGAGTATAAGAAGGGCCTAAAGAAATATCAAGGCGTTTAGGCTTAAAAATTCCACGGATTCCATGAATCTTATTACTATACACCGGATGATATGAAGCTTCTTTATTAGCAAAAGGATGTGGGACTTCCACCTGCCGAATCTCTACCACTCTTATGGTTGCCTTCTATCCTGAATGTTGATAAATTCTTTTCAATTAGCTGTGCCTCCCGCTTAACAACGAGGAATATCTCCTCAAGTCTTCTCCTTGTATCCTGATCCTTCACTCCGTCCAAGGTTTCTTTCAATATTGTCTCCTGCATGACTGACATGAGTTTATGATGGTTCGTCTTAAGCCTAGATACGGAACCTAACAATGAATCGATCATCTCGTTGACCTTCTCGGATTCCTTTTTCAGATAGTCAGTCTTGCGGATAATGACCTTTCTAGTCAAGTCCCCTTCGGCAATCCTGCCGAAGGTATGGGTAAGGTTGACCAGAGGCCCACAAACCCTATGGGTAATCACCATCTGATGGATGAAAATGATCACAAACATCAATACGACGGAGGGCAACAGACGCTGCATCAAAGTAAGCAAGGTTTGGGCAGCCTTAAATTGAATATCTGTGTCATCTGACAGAAAGATATCGAAGAACATGGGCGAAAAAAGAACAGTCAGAGTTAAAAGGAAGATGAGAAGCATATACAACATGTTAGTCATCATGATTTTTAGCTGAACTTCTCTATTGATTAGGTAGTTCTTCAGTCTTCTTTTGCAAGACTTGTTCTTCATTATCCTTCCCCCCCTCTCGTTAACATTTTTTTTTCAAAATCATATTCAAAGACAGCGCCTCCATAGTCATGCTTGGATTCAGCCACAAAAGGATCAACAGAAAGGATCGTGATAGAGACACCTTTCGATGGTGCGAATCCTTCCAACAAAAAACTAGAAGGTTTGTTAGGGATGTTGCTGATTACATCACCCACATCCCCTTTGTATACGTTGTTCTCTCCATAATAAATCTCCTCAGCCCTCACAAACTGCACAAGATCATGCTTGGCAGTAACCTCAAAGGCTGCCTCTTTCCCTGTTTGGAGCACTATTAGGAAGGTTATAAAAACTATGCTTATGAAAAGGAGGAATGCACATAGCCTAACCAGGGTAGCCCCTTTACAACCGCTACCTTGTGGGCTTACGAATTTGTTAAGTGTTGTCATAATAAGCTTTTAATATCTTAAAACCTATAGATTTTCAGATATTAAATTTCACAAGGCCAGAGGGAGGAAACCGAGTAAGTCGTACATTGTAGTACGTCGTCGAGGGTTCCGACCGATAACGCCGTGAAATTTAATATGTGGAAATCTATATATGGCAGTCTGCTATTCCGGTCTATTACATCGGCCAGCCGTAACCATTCACTCCCCCCCCCTCAAAATCATGAGCGTGAAACTCCTAACTCTTTGATTTCATTGAATCCCACTCAAAACAGAGGGGGGAGTGAATGGTTACACTAAAGGCAGATCACTGATTCTGTAGTGTGGTAGTACACTTTTATGAACGAACAAAATCCCATCCGGTTGTGACAAATCCGCTATGCTCTTGGTAGCTTCAACCCTACCGTTGCGATTGTATTCCTCTGAATCTCCGAAGTGCCTGCAGATATATTACGGCGGGCTGCATGGCGATAAAGACGTTCCACTCTTCCCATTAGGGGTACCCATTTGGATCCCTTCTGTAGCTGACCATACGGGCCCATAATGTTTGTGGCAGCGTCACTAAACCTTCCCATAAATTCAGTAAGATACACTTTGACCATGGGCGCCTCCCAGTTTGGGGACATCTCCTTCTCCACTAGCCAAGTCACACGATAGGCGAGCAGATGAAGCGCCTGAAGCTCTGCGGCAAGTTGCGCAACACGTTGTCGAACCAGAGGGTCGTTGCCGAACCCTTGCTCTTTCACGTATTCAACAAACTCTTCGAATGTACGACGTAAATCTCCAACCGGGAAACTTCTTTCGTGAGCCAGAGCCGTCAAGATATAGTAGAAGCCACGGTTCTCTTCGCCGATTAGATTCTGGACTGGAACCTTAACGTCATCATAAAATACCTCGTTGGTTCTGTCACTATCCATTACCCATAACGGACGCACAGTAATACCCGGTGTCTTCATATCCACAATCATAAGGGATATCCCTTTGTGTTTTGAAACACCAGGGTCTGTTCGTGCTGCAAGCCACACGTATTGAGAGAAGTGGCACCCGGTATTGAAAACCTTTTGCCCATTTATGATGTAAAAGTCCCCTTTTCTCTCAGCTTTTACCTGCAGATTGGCCAGATCCGACCCGGCTTCCGGCTCTGTGTATCCGAGAGCGAACTCTATCTCACCCCTGGCAATCCGTGTCAAGTATTCCTCTTTCTGCTGTTTGGTTCCGTATTGAAGGAGCGTAGGACCTACGATGCCAACTCCACATAAGTGGAGGGGAAAGGCTCTGTGGTATGTCATTTCATCGGCGAGAACAAACTGCTGCCAACGAGTAGCGCCGAGCCCACCGTATTCTTTCGGGAAAGCAGGGGCTAACCACCCCTTTGCTCCCATCATACGCATGAGCTCCCATGTATGGGGGCCTATCCCTATCTCTGTGCCCCTCTCCACCTCTTCGACCATCTCATCTGTCACCTCAGCCTCTAGGAAGCGGCGAATATCTTTTTTGAACCTCTCTTCTTCGGGCGAAAAACGAAAATCCATATAAATCCCTCCCTTATCCTTTTGAGAGTATCTTATGATACTAAAGCATCATCTCCCTGGCGATTATCTCTCGTTGAAAGATTGCATTGCCCAAAGATAGGGCTGCCGCCTTGGCGCGACGGAAAAAGATCTGCATATCATGCTCTTCCATTAACCCCGTACCTCCATGTACCTGTTGTCCTAGTCGAGTAATATTGATGTAGGCATCACTCACAAATGCCTTTGCCATTGCTATTTCCTTTTCACATGGGATCCCTTCACTCAGCATCCATGCCACATAGTAGGTGATGTAGCGAGAAGAATCGAGATCGATCAGCATATTGGCACAGTGGTGTTGAATAGCCTGGAAACTCCCTATAGCACGGCCAAATTGTACCCGCTGTTTGGCATAATCCACAGTCATATCCATGACCATCTGAGCCCCGCCAACCATCTCTGCACATTTTGCGAGAGCCGCTCGCTGTAATACTTTCTCTAAGTCCGTGGCGCTCTGTTCTTGGCCACCAAGAAGGTTTTCCGCCGACACCTTCACTCTATCCAACCTCACCTCAAAGAGTTTATCACCGGAAATAGTCTTTAGGGGAGTTATGGATATGCCCGGACTTTCCTTGTCGACAAAGAAAATCTCCACACCCGGATCCTCTCTATCCTTTCCTTTACCTCTGGTTACACAAACCATCCAATCAGTAATATGAGCATCAGACACGAAAAGTTTGACGCCATCTAGGGAGAAGCCATCGCTATCTTTGGTGGAAGTCATCTCTATCTTACTGATATCATACGCAGACTGTGGTTCGATAATGGCCAGGGTTCCGATAGATTCGCCGGAGCTTATAGGGGGGAGAAGATTGTCTTTTTGCTCATCAGTACCGAAGCTAAGGATAATCTCTGCCCCTAGGACAACCGTGGAAAAGAACTGGCTAGGCGCACAGGCCGACCCCATTTCTTCCAAGAGTACCGCAAGGTCAAGAAAATTTCCTTCACTCCCCCCATAGTCAAGTGGAACCATCAGACCCATCCAACCTAATTCCGCCATCTTCAGCCAGAGCTCACGCGAAAATCCTTCTTCGTCTTCTTCCAGTTCGCGCACCAGACTCATTGGACATTCTTTTTTCAAAAAATTTCGGGCATTCCTCTTCATTATCTCCTGTTCTTCATTGAGAGATAGATCCATTTCTTACCTCCTTTCCAAATACCAAAGACCTGCTTATAGTCACCCCAGCCCTTAATGGACGAGGCCGAAAGAACTTCCCATTTATTCATCTCATCTTCAAACACAATATCCTCAATCAGTCATCACTATTCCTCAGGTTTTGCATTTTCAGATCGAACAAATCTAACCTAAATAATGAGCGCCAACTTGAGGAAGTTATTTCAGACCCGCCCCTAAAGCCCAAGCTCTCTGCCGATAATCATCCTCTGTACTTCAGATGTCCCTTCAAATATCTCGAACACCCTGGCGTCCCTATAATATCGCTGAAGTGGGTACTCCATCATATACCCATACCCACCGTATACTTGTAAGGCTTTATGCGTCACCCGATTCACCATCTCGGATGCATACAGTTTTGCCATAGATGCCTCTTTATTGCATCGCAGACCACAATCATCCATCCACGCAGCCTTATAAACCATAAGAGTAGCGAGTTCTATCTCCGTTGCCATATCGGCCAACATAAACTGGATCCCCTGAAACTTACCGATGGCTTTCCCAAACTGAACCCTATCTTTGGCATACCGAAGGGCATCATCGAACGCCTGCTTTGCTAGGCCTACAGCTATAGCTGCAACACTTATCCTGTTCCTTTCTATAGACTTCATAAGGTTGTAAAACCCCTTGTCCTCTTCACCTAATAGACTACCAGATTCCACTTTGCATCGATCGAAGATCACTTCATAGGTGCCAAGGCCATGGAGCCCCAGCTTTTTTATGTTCCTGCTCACCATCAGGCCAGGGGTTCCCCTCTCTACCAAAAACATACTGATCCCTTTGATACCCTTTCGGGTATCTGTGACTGCAGTTACAAAATACAGATCTGAGATCCCTCCATTAGTACAGAATATCTTTGCCCCCTTGATGAGGTATCCATGGTCATCTCTTCTAGCGGAAGTTCGGATAGATGCTACATCAGAACCAGCATTGGACTCTGTCATGGCAATGCTCCCTATCTTTTCACCCCTTATGCTGGGGACAAGATATCTCTCTTTCTGATCCTCTGTTCCAAAAAGATAAACCGGGGCTGCCACACCACTTATCTGTACCACCGAACCTATCGCAACCGCAACGGAAACACGCGCTATTTCCTCAAGAAAGATACAAAGCAATACACCATCTCCCCCTATCCCTCCGTACTTCTCGGGATAGGGTATGCCCAGGAACCCCAACTCTCCCATCCGCTTGAGAAGATCGGCAGGGAAATCCTCCATATGCTCAAGTTCTTCTACTAGGGGAGCAATCTCTCTACTGGCGAACTGAAAAACGGTTTTTTTAAATAGTTTTTGTTCCTCAGTAAACTGAAAATCCATTTAAAGACCTATTAACCTTGCAATGATCTCATGCTGTATCTCTGATGTCCCCTCAAAGATGGTTCCCGCCCTCGCATCCCTGAAGTAGCGTTCAACAGGATACTCCTTCATGTAGCCATAACCTCCATGAAGTTGTACAGCCTGACCGGTGATGTGCGAGGCGGCCTCGCTTGCAAATAGCTTTGCCATAGACGCCTCTTTCGCGAACGGTCTTTCCTGATCACATAGCCATGCGGCCTTGTAAACAAGGACCTGAGATATCTCTATCATCATAGCCATATCCACAAGCTTAAAACGGTTCACCTGAAATTTGGAGATCGGTTTCCCAAATGCAAACCTCTCTTTGGAATAAACCATCGCAGCTTCGAAGGCTGCCTGTGCGGTGCCGGCAATCATCGCCGCTACAGAGATACGGCTCTCGTTCAGTGCCTCCATCAATGCCGGGAAGCCACCCTCAGGTGGTCCTACCAGGCACTCCTTTGAAACACGGCAATCCTCGAAGACTATCTCTCCTGTCTCTGCAGGATGAAGTCCCATCTTCTCCAATCCTCCCATGTTCTTCAAACCAGGTGTATTCTTTTCAACTATAAAAACCGCTATACCCTGTATCCTTTTACTCCTATCGGTGCTAGCGGAAATAGTGAGGTAATCGGCAAACGGGCCGTTTGTAACAAACATCTTAGTGCCGTTTAGGATGTAATCGTCTCCATCCCTTTTGGCAGTCATTTCAATGTTGGCGGAATCAGAACCCGCATTTGGCTCTGTCATCCCGAACGCAAACATCTTCTCGCCAGAAATAGCAACCGGAAAATATTTATTCTTCTGCTCCTCGTTTCCAAAGACCTTCACAGGAAAAGTGGATAACATCTGTGACGAGAGTGTTGCGCTGAATGCCATCGATATCCTTCCAATCTCCAAGTTAATTATGGCGTCGCAGACCTTGTCCGCAGCCGCCGCACCGTACTTTTCATCATACGTAACACAGAGATAACCCTGAGCGCCCATCTTAGGGAACAGTTCCAAGGGAAAGGAATGGGTTTGCTCAGCCTTTTCTAAAAGTGGCTCGATCTCCTTGACGGCAAACTTCCTGATTGAGTCCTGAAAGATCTTCTGTTCTTCTGTAAAATCAAAATTCATTTATGTCTCCTATACTTTGGGCTTACTCAATGGAGCCTCAAAATAACTCAGGATGGTGCATACTTTATCGTATACAACCGACGAGAAACCTTTTCCCTTCCCTCTTTCTATACCCCCACACTTTTACCCTTTATTTGGCCGATGTCAAGACAAAAATGCTATTCTTGCACTCGCCTTATAAAACCGTGCTATGCGTCCTAGGATTTCGATGCCCATAACAGCATCTTCCATAAACGCCTCCATATAGATTTTCAGATATTTAATTTCACAAGGCCAGAGGGAGGAATCAGAGTAAGTCGTACATTGAGTACGTCGTCGAGGATTCGACCGATAACGCCGTGAAATTTAATATATGAAAATCTATAGATCAATACACACAAAGAAGAGATACACCATGGGAGCGGTGTAAAAGGAGAATCGAGGAGAAACCGATTTTACTAGTTTTTTTGTATACAGTGTGTCAAAATGCAACCCAGGTCCCTGAGCGTCAACTTGAGGAAGTTATTTCGGCCTCGTCTCTTAGCTTTTAGGTGTTGGCTATAGATTTTCAGAGTTTTGACTAAACAATTCAAAAGAGGACAAGCCTATGGTATTGACCTGGCGCTTGCCCAGACTGAAAGGAGGGTTTAATCATGAGTTCTGTAACCGAGAGATTGAGAGAGGAGATACACGTCAAAACCTTCATAGACGTGCTATCCTCCGCGGAGAAAGGGGTCAAGAGGGAAGCGGCCAGGCCAGGGGTCGAACTCTGTCTCGAACGAGCCCGGCTGATAACAGAGTCCTACAAGGAGACAGAGGGAGAACCACAGGTTATCAGGCGGGCCAAGGCCCTTGTCAAGATTCTCGAGAACATGACCATATATATCGGCCATGGGGAACGTATTGTGGGTAATTTTGCCAGTACCCCTAACTCAGTGGCATGGTATCCTGAGGTCTCTATTAATTGGCTAGAGAAGGCGCTTAATAACGGATACAGGAATCTGCTCGATGAAGAAGCCAAAGGGGAGTTGTTGCAAATACACCAATACTGGCGTAAGAACTCAATTCACACTAGATTCATGACCGCGCTCCCCAAGGATCTGAAGGGTTATATACCCTTTAACGGGGCTAGCTTATGGGGCGGTCATGCCAGGGGTCTCGCAATACCAAACTATGAAAAGCTGTTCAGAGTAGGTCTAACCGGTCTCGCAAATGAAGCCGAGCATAGATTGAGGGAGATTGATGGTGATACGCGTATTCATGCCAAGGACTATGTGGCGCAGAAGGATTTCCTGGAAGCAGTGATCCTGACCCTCAAGGCTGTGATCAACTTCGCCAGAAGATATGCGGGGAAGGCCACCGATATGGCCTCAATGCTGGATGAGCCTAAGAGACAGGCGGAGCTTAAAGAAATCGCGCGGGTATGTGATTGGGTTCCGGCAAATCCACCGAGAACCTTTCTCGAGGCGTTGCAGTTCTTCTGGTTCATCCACCTAATAGTTAATGTAATTGAAGGCCCACAACGAGGCTGTGGCATAAGGGCTGACGTCCTCTTTTACCCATTCTATAAGAAGGATGTGGATGAGGACAGGATCGCCAGAGAAGAGGCGCAGGAGCTGATGGAATATCTGACCATCAAATTTGAAGAGATCGGGTTTCTGGAGGTTCCTGAGGCAGCCCGGATCCAATCAGGGGGCAGCATATTTCAAGCGATGAACATCGGCGGCGTTGACCGTGATGGGCATGATGTTACCAATGAAATGTCGTATATCGTCTTAGATGCTGCCAAGACCATGAAGACTCTACAGCCTAGCTTAGCGTTACGGTACAACGACGAGACGCCCCATGAGCTTCTATACAAGGCAATCGATGTCATAAGAACCGGTATAGGCTATCCCGCCCTCTTCAACGATAAGGTCATTATCCCCCACTTGCTCAGCCAGGGGATAGCTATCGAAGACGCTCGAAACTACTCTATCATCGGTTGCGTTCAGTGGCAGATTGCCGGTAAAAATATCAGACCATGCAGGGGTGAGATCGCTCACCTTAGCCTCCCTAAGTGCCTGGAACTGGCTCTGAACCAGGGTGTGGACAAGTTCTCCGGAAAACAGATAGGTTACCCCACGCCTGATCCTAAGACCTTCTCCTCTCTTGAAGATATAATGGAAGCCTACCTGAAGCAGGTTAACTTCTTTACCGAGAAACAAGTTAGAATTGATGACATCTGTCAGGCAGTGTACGAGCAATATTTCCAGAGGCCGTTCACCTCGGCGCTCTTTGACAACTCCATTAAGCTGGGAAAGGATCTCACTGCCTGGCGGGATCACTCTTATGCCACTATCATCCTCCTTGGACCGACAAATGTGGTGGATTCCTTGGCGGCCATGAAGAAGCTCGTTTTCGAAGAAGAGACCATTTCTCTGGAAGAGTTGCTGGACGCTCTGAAAAGCAACTTTGCGGGTAGGGAAGAGCTGAGGCAGATGCTGATCACCAAAGCGCCGAAGTTCGGCAATGATATTGACTATGTTGATTCCATAGCCAGAGATGTCCACCAAAGAACGGCTCAAGAACTCCGAAAGACCGTTGATTTCTTCGGCTGGCCAGCCTATGGTGATGGTAGCGGCACATCAGCCAACTATAGCCTGGGCATCGGAACCGGAGCTACACCGGACGGTAGAAAAGACCGAGAACCTTTTGCCGATGCGATTATGTCCCCGGCGCAGGGTCAGGATACCAATGGCCCGACCGCTGTCCTAAAATCTGTATCCCGAATAGACCCGGTTACAACCCATACTCATCTATTCAATCAAAAATTCCTGCCCGAATTCTTGGATGGGGATTACAAGAAGATCTTCGCCGATTACATCAGATCCTGGGCTGACCTGGGGATCTACCACATCCAGTTTAATGTGGTTGATCAGGCAACCCTCATTGATGCCAAACAGCATCCGGAAAAACATCCGAACTTGATAGTCCGGGTAGCCGGGTACAGCGCCTACTTCGTAGACCTGGACACTGGACTTCAGGACGATATCATAATGAGGACGGAACAGTCGTTAGGATGTTAAAATTTAAATCTCTGTCATAGCCTTTGTATCTCATCCATTATCATCCTGGCTAATGTGTTTCTATTCTCTTTATGCATGGCGCCGATGAAATCAAAAGGAATGGGTACGCCAAAGACAACCCTTGCCCGACCCATCCTAGGAAAGGCCTTCCCGTCTGGGAGCAACTTATTAGACCCTAGTATCTTTACGGGGACAACAGGGACATTTGCATTGAAAGCCAACCATGCCACTCCTGGCTTACCTTCCATTATGTTGCCATGAAGGCTAATAGTCCCTTCAGGAAAAACAGTGAGTACATTGCCTTGATTCAATACTTCAAGAGAGCGTTTGAGTGTATGTCGATCAATTCTTCCTCTCCTGACCGGAAATGCATTCAGATTTGTCATGAAAAACCTTGAAATAGTGTTCTTGAATAGTTCATCCTTTGCCATTGAATATACTTCTCTTTTCACAGCAATCCCTAACAGTATGGGGTCCAAGTAGCTTATATGGTTTGGTGCGAGTATGACTCCTCCTGATCTGGGGATATTTCCGTGTCCTATTACGGTTAACCTGATGTAGGAATGAAATAAAATAGATGCTATTGACTTAGTTACTCTATACAGCATTACCTGCTCTTTGAAAAATAACAGAAATTTTGAAACTCAATCATGAGCTACAAATTGTCGGGGGGGCTATTCGGTTACTTGTTATACGTGAAGCTTTGTCGTAAACCCCTATTTACAGATAAGCCACTATCACACGAAAAACGAACACCTTATGACAAAGTAGTTCATAAGAAGTAACCGAATAGTCCCCCTGACAATGGCTTAAAGGCATCACTCAAATGAGTTTTAAAATTTTTGAATAAAGTCTCTCTGTTAGAACTCACCTTCTTCAAGAAAGTACCACTAACCTATTCTTTGGTCAATGATATATCGCGACATTTAGCATGACTGTCAAGATCATCCTATGCACCCTTTTACCCTGCGCAACAAAATTTGACTGCACAGGTGGAAAAATGTTTGACAAATGCAAGAAAAATGACTATATATAATAGTTTATTATGGGTTTAAAGGAAAAATAGGATATGAAAGGATTTATAGAGATAGATAAAGAATTTTGCAAAGGCTGTCAGATATGCTTTTCTTTTTGTCCTAAATCATTAATCTCTCAATCGGACAAATTGAACTCCAGTGGCTATCTGCCGGCTTTCTTTAACGATAATGGTGAATGTTCCGGTTGTGGAATATGTGCCCTTGTCTGCCCTGAAGTTGCAGTAGAGGTTTACAGTGAATAAATTTCTCATGAGCGGAAATAGTGTGGTTGCGGAAGCTGCTATCCGCGCCGGTTGTCAATGTTACTTTGGTTATCCCATCACCCCTCAGAACGAATTAACTGAATACATGGCAAAACACCTGAGCAGGCGGGAGGGGTGCGCATTTGTTCAGGCTGAAAGTGAGATTTCGGCTATAAATATGGTCTTTGGAGCCAGTTTGACAGGCGCCAGAGCGATGACCTCCTCTTCAAGTCCTGGTATAAGTCTGAAGCAAGAGGGGATCTCATATTTAGCTGTATGTGAACTTCCTGCTGTAATCGTAAATATGCAGAGAGGCGGACCGGGGTTGGGAAGTATATCAGCTTCCCAGTCAGATTACTTCCAGGCCACAAGGGGTGGGGGACATGGCGATTATAGAACTATAGTCCTGGCACCAGAATCAGGGCAAGAATTGGCAGACCTCACTAAAAAGGCGTTTGATCTAGCCGACAGATACAGAACCCCTTTAGTTATCCTTGGTGATGGGATGCTTGGCCAGATGATGGAACCTGTAGAGTTTCATGAAGCCGCCACCAAGAAACTGCCTGAAAAGAGCTGGGCGCTAAAAGGAGCTCAAAAGGGCCCAAGTAGAATCATCAAATCTTTTACGTCAATCCCGGGTGAGTTGGAAGAGATTAACTGGCGCCTCTTCAGAAAATATAGACTGATCGAAAAAGAAGAGGTGGAATATGAAACCTACATGGTTGAAGACGCTGAAATGGTCGTAGTTGCCTATGGGATTGCTGCCCGAATTGCAAAGGGCTCCATCAAGAAGGCAAGGGAAAACAATTTAAAGGTAGGGATGTTGAGACCCATCACTCTTTGGCCTTTCCCTTCGGAAAAGCTTATGGACCTGGCTAAGAGGATAAAACACTTTTTTGTCTTTGAGATGAACATGGGACAGATGGTGGAAGATGTAAGATTGGCCTTGGAGGGCAAAGGCCAGATATCCTTTTATGGGAGGCCCGGCGGAGTGATTCCAACACCCTCAGAGATTTTCCGAATTATATCAAGGCATTACTACCAAAAAGGATTGAACAGATAACTATGAAGAAAGTGTACTCAAGGCCTAGATCCTTAAAAAAAAGGTCCTTTCATTATTGTCCGGGATGCGGTCACAGTATCATTCACAGGCTCATATCGGAGGTAATCGACGAGATGGACCTTCAGGACAAGATTATCGGCATACCGCCTCCTGGCTGTTCGGTATTTGCGTATAACTACCTAGACATAGACATGACCGAATGTGCTCACGGACGGGGGGCAGCTGTGGCTACCGGCATTAAAAGAGCCTCACCTAATACGGTTGTCTTTACCTACCAGGGAGATGGCGACCTTGCCGCGATAGGGACAGCAGAGACGATACATGCCGCAAACAGGGAGGAAAGGATAACAGTCATATTTGTGAATAACGCTGTCTACGGGATGACAGGGGGACAGATGGCGCCAACAACGATGCTCGGCCAAAAGACCACTACCTCTCCTTATGGACGTGAAGTGGCGAAGGAAGGCCATACCGTAAAGATGAGTGAAATATTATCTATGGTGGAAGGAGCGGTATACATCGAGCGTACGGCAGTTAATTCACCAAAGAATATCAACAAGACCAAGAAGGCCATTTCTAAGGCCTTCCAGGTACAGATAGATGATCTAGGCTTTTCTATGGTTGAGATACTTTCTCCGTGTCCGACCAACTGGAAGAAGGACCCTCTTGAATCATGGCAGTGGGTTGACAAAGAGATGGTAAAAACGTTTCCGTTGTCTGTAATTATAGACAGGACTAAGGTTGAGTAAATGTTGATCAAGAGTATCTTTTCAGGTTTTGGTGGACAGGGGGTTCTTTCCATGGGCTTTAACTTGGCGAACGCTGGGATGTTGGAGGGGAAAAGGGTAACCTATTTGCCATCCTATGGAGCAGAAGTTCGTGGTGGTACAGCAAATTGCACAGTTGCTATATCGGATGAAGAGATCGCATCCCCTGTTGCCTCATCACCAGAATTCATCGTTGCCATGAATCAACCATCTTTAGTCAGATTTCAAAATCTTATACAATCGGGCGGCTTGTTTTTTGTTAACTCTTCTCTAATAGAAACCGCAACCATAAGAGGTGACATCGAGGTGGTAGAAGTTCCTGCAACGCAGCTTGCAGAGGAGTTGGGGAATACTAAGGTAGCCAATATGGTTATGCTTGGGTCATTCATTAATAAAAGCAATCTGGTTTCAATAGAAACTGTTATAGAAGGAATAAAGGAGACCTTAGGGAAAAGCAAAGCAGCACTTCTAGGCCTTAACGACAAGGCCTTAAGGATAGGGTACGATTTAGTGCAGTAGGGTTTAACCCCGTCCCTTACCATAGGTTTCCATATATCGAAATTTTGAAACTCATTTGAATTATGCTTTTAAGCCATTGTAGGGAGGGCTATTCGTGGGGAGTATAGTATGTATGTAAAGCAAATATCCGTTAGTCTTGAGAATGCACCAGGGGAACTGGCGGAAGTGAGTGAATATCTTGGAGCGGAAGGTGTAAATATCAGGGCTATTTCAGTTGCTGACACATCCGATATAAGTACGGTGAGGTTCGTAGCCGACGATCCCGAAAAAGCGGCAAATGTGTTGAAAAGCCACGGATATTCAGTAAGAAAGACGGAAGTTATTGCGGTTGAGACGCCGGACCATCCTGGTGGACTTAAGGCCGTGCTTAAGCCCCTTAGAGAAGCCAATATTAATGTACTTTACCTCTATCCATACCTTGGGAGGGCAGCCGACCAACCTATAATTGTGGTTGGTGTGGACAAGACGCGCGAGGCTTTAGATACATTAAAAAAAAATTGGGTTCATACTTTTGGGGAAGAGATCTATTCTCTATAAGGGGTTTGTACCCTTTCTAGGCATTATTAAACGTAGTGGGATTTTGCAAGGCCAGAGAGAGGAATCCGCACAAGTCGTACATTTCAATACGTCGTCAAGGTTTCCGACCGATAACACTCTGAAATTTAATATGTGCAAACCTATTAGCCGGTGAGGAGGGGGATAGAGGCGAGCGGTATAAGGATATGGAAGAAGAGAAACTACTGTGAAATTATTTTCGATTATTGGCAACACGCCACTCATAGAACTGTCCAACATAGGCGAAAACTCTAGGATAAAGATCCTGGGGAAATTTGAGGGGGCCAGTCCAGGTGGATCGGTTAAGGACCGACCTGCATACTATATGCTTCAAAAGGCGGAGGAATCTGGAGAATTAACCAAAGACAAGATAATACTTGAGCCGACATCGGGAAATACAGGGATTGGCTTGGCAATGATAGCAGCAGCAAAGGGATATCGTATCAAACTTTTCATGCCTGAATGCGTCAGTACGGAGAGGCAGTATATCCTTGGAGCCTTTGGGGCTGAAGTCATACTCACTCCAGCAAAAGAAGGCACCGATGGCGCCATAGAGAGAGCCCACCAGATGATTGATAGAGCGCAGGATAAGTACTATATGCCTAATCAGTTTGATAACATCAATAATGTTCTTGCTCATTATGAAACAACCGGTCCTGAAATTTTATCTCATACAAAAGGAGAGATCGACGTATTCGTTGCCGGTATGGGAACAACCGGCACTGTAATGGGGGCTGGAAAATTCTTGCGAGAGCACAAACCAAAGATTAAGGTTGTCGGGGTTGAACCGGTAATGGGACACACAATACAAGGGCTAAAAAATATGAAGGAATCTATTGTCCCAAAGATCTATAATCCAGAGAAGCTTGACGATAAGATTGTTGTCGAAGACGAAGAGGCATTTGAGATAACAAGGCAGTTAGTTACAAAAGAAGGGCTTTTTGTAGGCATGTCAAGCGGAGCAGCGGTAGCCGGAGCATTGCGTTTTGCAAGGAATATGGATTCTGGTGTAATTGTTGTAATTCTTCCTGATCGAGGAGAACGTTATCTAAGTACTACGCTTTTTAGGTCCGTATGTGGGAAATGCCCTCCCTGATTCATGAACCACTACGAGTATGACTTACTCAGATTCCTCCCTCTGGCCTTGTAAAATTTTTCAAGCTGTGCAGTTACCCAACAATAGCGCTTATGACTTGAATAATCTTCTCCTCACGGCTTGATTCATTTTGAAGATTCTAAGTTCGTTACGCTAAATTGCAGATAACTCGGTCGCAAGCTCCCT
>Ga0209345_10003097_pt1 | contig 17431 bp, 19 predicted proteins | sample Cruoilmetagenom7_FD_187294 | JGI IMG/M metagenome (GOLD analysis project Ga0209345, IMG submission 187294) | Oil polluted marine microbial communities from Coal Oil Point, Santa Barbara, California, USA - Sample 7 (SPAdes) (version 2) | ecosystem: Environmental > Aquatic > Marine > Oil seeps ...
AGAAAAGCAGCAAAAAGAAATTAATAAATCATATATTGCGTCATACAAAAATATAAAAATATTAATTGATAAATCTTCTTTTAAAAATATCACTTAAACGTTTCTTTTTAGCACAACGTCTTGAAGAGGTTCTTATTCAGGCATCACAACGATTAACCTTACTAAGCAGGGGCAGATTTACATTAAAAAGAGATAAAAACATAAGACACAGAGCTGTGCAAACAGGTCTGGATCTTAATATTTTTGATCATCATACAGGCACAGAGCGACCTGCATCAACGCTAAGCGGCGGGCAAATGTTTCTTGCGTCATTATCTCTTGCACTTGGGCTGGCAGATGTGGTTCAGGCCAGATCTGGCGGAATTAATATAGAAGCGCTTTTTATTGATGAAGGATTTGGCTCTCTTGATGAAGAAACCCTTCAGCTTGCCCTTCAGGTTTTAAATGAGTTAAGAAAAGGACGTATGGTTGGAGTAATATCCCATGTTACAGAACTCAATCGTCAAATATCAAACTGTATAGAGGTAAAAAAAGCCTCAATTGGTTCAGGTATAAAACTTGTCCTGGATAAATAAAGTATGAAATTTTTGATTTTAAAGTAAATTTGTGCGATATTTAAATACAAAAGCAATTGATATTATATTTCTATATGATAACTGTTTTTAAATAATTATATTTTGTTAATATGTTGTTTATAAAAACAAATTTATTATATAACAATTAAAATTTGTTTAAGATTTAATCTTTTTGAACAATCTGCTCACATTTTTTTTTACTATAATATGTTTATTTAATTAAACAAACATATATTTTTAGTATTATATATAACTTTTATTATTATTAATTTTTTAATATAATATTATTAAATATAACAAACCTTGTTTAAAACTAACTTATGCAAATTAAAAAATGATTGAAAACAATAAAATAGCCAATGCTATGACTGTAAGGCTTGATCAAATTTTTGACAAATTGCCTGATAAAAAAAAATTTGATCCAAATATTCAAAGAGCTTCGAAAAGAATTGTTTGTTTTAATAAAAATGAAGTTGTTTTAGCTTTAAAAAATGCATTACGTTATGTTCCTGAAAAATGGCACAATACACTTGCACCGGAATTTTTAGATGAGCTTATAAAAACAGGAAGAATATACGGCTATCGTTTTAGACCCTTTGGACAAATTAAAGGAAAGCCAATTGAAAAATATTGTGGCAATTGTATAGAAGGCAAAGCTTTTCAAGTGATGATTGACAATAATCTTGATTTTGATGTGGCTTTATACCCTTACGAACTAGTCACATATGGCGAAACAGGGCAGGTATGCCAAAACTGGATGCAGTATCAACTCATAAAAAAATATCTTGAAATAATGACAGACAAGCAAACTCTTGTTGTTCAATCAGGCCATCCTGCTGGATTGTTCAAATCATCTGCTTTATCCCCGAGAGTTATTATAACAAATGCACTTATGGTAGGAATGTTTGACGATTATAAAAACTGGAACAGAGCTTCTTTTTTAGGTGTTGCAAATTACGGTCAGATGACCGCCGGAGGATGGATGTATATTGGTCCCCAGGGAATTGTTCATGGTACTTTTACTACACTTTTAAATGCAGGACGGTTAAAACTTAAAATAGCACCAGGTGATGACCTTTCAGGACGGCTTTTTGTATCGTCAGGTTTAGGAGGAATGAGCGGCGCTCAGGGAAAAGCAATTGAAATCGCAAATGGTGTGGGAATTATAGCAGAAGTTAATCGTTCAAGAATTGATATGCGATATAAAAAAGGTTGGATTAATATAATTTCTGATACTTGTGAGCAGGCATTTGCGATTGCAAAAGAGTATAAAAAAAAGAGACAAGGTGTTTCCATAGCATATTATGGCAATATAATTGATCTTTTGGAATATGCTGTAAAAAATGGTGAAAAAATTGATTTACTTACAGATCAGACTTCATGTCATGTGGTATATGATGGGGGGTATTGTCCTTTACAATTAACATTTGAGCAGCGCAGTGAATTGATTAGAAAGGATCATAATAAATTTAAGGAATATGTAAATTATTCACTTAAAAGGCATTATGAGCTTATTAAAATATTGGTTAGCCGTAAAACTTTTTTTTTCGACTACGGCAATAGTTTTTTAAAGGCAGTGTGCGATGCAGGAGTAAAAGAAATTTGCCGCAATGGGAAAAATTCTTTGGATGGATTTGTTTTTCCTTCATATGTTGAAGATCTGATGGGCCCTTTGATGTTTGATTTCGGTTACGGCCCATTTAGGTGGGTTTGTTTAAGCGGCAAAGAAGAAGATCTTATCAAAACTGATAAGGCTGCTATGGGATGTATTGATCCTGATAGATGTTTTCAGGACAGGGATAATTATTTTTGGATTAAAAATGCAGCTAAAAACAAACTTGTTGTGGGAACAAAAGCAAGAATTCTTTATCAGGATGCTCAAGGGAGAGTAAAAATTGCTTTAAAATTCAATGAAATGGTGAGAAATGGTGAAATAGGTCCTGTTATGACTGGTCGCGATCATCATGATACAGGATCTGCAGATTCGCCTTTTAGAGAAACTGCCAATATAAAAGATGGAAGTAATATTATGGCTGAAATGACCATGCACTGTTTTGCAGGAAATGCTGCTCGGAGTATGAGTCTTGTTGCTCTGCATAATGGCGGTGGTGTTGGCATAGGAAAAGCTATAAATTGTGGTTTTGGATTGGTAATAGATGGAAGCAGACGGATTGATGATATTATAAAAAATGCCATGTCATGGGATGTAATGGGTGGCGTGGCACGTCGCGCATGGGCAAGAAACAAAAATTCAATTAAAACAGCAATACAATATAACCATACAAATTCTGAAACAGATCATATTACATTGCCCTTTATTGCTGATGAAAAACTTATAACAGATCTTGTAAATAAAACCTTAGGCAGTGAGTAAATTTTATTAAAAACCTGATTATAGAGTAAGATTGTTATGAACAAAATAATTCAATGTGTGCCAAATTTTAGTGAAGGTCGGAACTTAGAAGTAATTGAGAAAATTATAGAGCCTTTTCAAAAATATAAAGAAGTTAAACTGTTGGATTATTCAGCAGACAAAGATCATAACAGGCTTGTTGTAACAATAGCTGGCACGCCGGATTTATTAGAAAAAGCATTGTATGATGCTGTTGATATAGCAGTTAATAAGATTGATATGAAAAAGCATAAGGGCCAGCATCCGAGAATGGGAGCTGTTGATGTAATTCCTTTTATTCCTGTAAAAAATGTTACAATGGATGAAGCTGTTGAGCTTTCAAAAAAAGTAGCTGAGGAAATTTCCAGACGACATTTTTTACCTGTTTTTTTATACGAACAATCTTCAGTTATACCAGGAAGAACAAATCTGGCAGATATTAGAAAAGGCCAGTTTGAAAAAATGACAGAAAAGATGAAAACTCCAGAGTGGAAGCCTGATTATGGTCCTGATACTGTTCATAAAACAGCAGGCGTGACAGCTGTTGGAGCTAGAATGCCCCTTGTTGCATTCAATGTAAATCTAAATACTGATAATATAGTAATAGCAGAAAATATAGCAAAAAAAATTCGGCATATAAGCGGTGGACTGCGTTATTGTAAATGTATGGCTGTAAAGCTGGAAAACAGGGGAATTGTTCAGGTTTCCATGAATATGACCAATTATACAAAGACAGCTCTTTATACTGTTTTTGAACTTATAAGAATTGAAGCCAGGCGCTATGGAGTAAGTATTAAAGGAAGTGAAATAGTAGGTTTGGTTCCAATGGATGCTTTGATAGAATCTGCAAAATATTATCTCATGCTGGAAAATTTTTCAATAAGCCAGGTACTTGAAAAAAAAATAATGGAGTAAACTTTATGGAGCAAATCCGGTGATAAAAGGAAATCTGATCATAAAAAATGCATCTCAGATTGTAACATGCAGCGGTTTTTGTGCAAAACAAGGCAAAGATATGTCTGATCTGCATATTATAAAAAATGGAGAAGTTATTGTTAAAGAGGGTATAATTACTTATGTGGGAAATAATATAGATGTTTTGGCAAATGTTGATTCAAAACATTATACTGTTTTAGATGCTTCAGGGAAAGCTGTTTTGCCAGGTTTTGTAGATTCTCATACCCATTTTGTTTTTGGGGGATATAGAGCCGATGAATTTTTATTTAGACTTGGTGGTGCAAGCTATATGGAAATTATGAAAAAAGGCGGAGGAATAGCAAGTACTGTTAAAGAAACTCGAAAGGCTTTAAAAGAAGAATTAACAGAATCAGGAAAAAAACGTTTAGATTCCATGCTTTGTTTTGGTGTGACAACAGTTGAAGGTAAAAGCGGGTACGGACTGGATCATCAAACAGAAATCAAGCAGCTTGAAGTCATGTCAGATTTAAATAAAATTCATCCTGTAGATATTGTTTCCACTTTTCTTGGTGCACATGCTGTTCCTGATAAATATAAAAATAAAAAAGATCAGTTTATTGATTTTATGATAGATGAAGTTATGCCTGATGTTGTTAATCGAAATCTGGCTGAATTTTGCGATGTGTTTTGTGAAAAAGATGTTTTTTCTGTGGCTCTTTCTAAAAAGCTTTTAAAGGCTGCACACTGTCTCGGACTAAAATTAAAGATACATGCAGATGAAATTTTTCAGTTAAAAGGAGCAGAACTGGCAGCAGAACTTGGTGCTGTGTCAGCGGATCATCTTCTTCAGATTTCCAGGCAGGGTATGTTAGATCTTGCAGAAAAAAAAGTTGTTGCAACACTTCTTCCTGGAACTGCTTTTTGTCTAAAAGAGCCTTATGCAAATGGTAGGGATCTTATAGATAATAATTGTGCAGTTGCCCTTGCAACAGATTTTAATCCTGGAAGCTGTTTTACAGAATCTATTCCTTTGATATTTGCCCTTGCCACTTTATATATGAATTTAACCATAGAAGAAGCTGTTACAGCTCTTACAATAAATGGAGCAGCAGCTTTAGACAGGACAGATACCATAGGAAGTATTGATGTTGGGAAAAAAGGTGATATGGTTATTCTGGAATTTCCCTCATATAAATATCTTGCATATCATGTATGTGTAAGTGCTGTTGAAAAAGTTATTAAAAACGGTGTGCTGGTATTTGAAAAAATATAAGGAAATGATTAATGCTTACTGATTTAAAAGTAACAGATTTTTTGGATATATTAGCTTCTGCAACTGCTGTTCCTGGAGGCGGAAGTATAGCAGCATTAAGCGGCGCAGCAGCAGCTTCGCTTTCCCAGATGGCAGCCGGCTTGACTTATAAAAAAAAAGGCTATGAAGCCTGTGAAACTCAAATGCAGACAGTAATCAGTAAAACCTCAGATATTAAAAAAAAAATAGTGGAAAATATAAATCTTGATGCTTTGGCATATGAAGATGTAATGAAAGCATACAAGATGTCTGATAAAAGTGATAATGAGAAAATTAAAAGGAAAAATGCTATACAAAATGCTTTGGAAAAAGCAGCGTCTGTCCCCATGAAAGTGGCTGAAGATTCTTTTGATATATTAAAATTAACAGAAACGATAGTAAAAAAATGTAATAAAAATGTTATACCTGATGTAGCAGTTGCCTGTATTATGGCCAGATCAGCTGTGTTAGCAGCTTTAATTAATGTTGGAGCCAACCTTGAGTTGATTAATGATAAAAAATTTATTAATGATATGAATATCAGGGTTAATAAAATAGAAAACAGAGCAAGGTCTATTGAAGAAAAAATATTAGTTCTGTTAAAAAAATAATGTACGAAAATAAAAAATAAAGTATATAAATTTTGTAACTAAAATATTTTTATATTGCTAAAGTAAAGATTTAAAATGAAAGTTCCTTGTACCGGCGTTATATTGGCAGGAGGCTTAAATAAACGATTTTCAGGAAAAAATAAGGCATTTGTACCTATTGGCAAAAAAAGTATTTTAAGTCATATTGAAGAAGTTTTTAATGATATTTTTCAGGAAATTATTTTAGTCACAAACGATCCTGTTCAATATTTTCCATATGATTTTAATATTGTAACTGATCTATATATGCATCGTAGCTCCATGACAGGTATTCATGCAGGTCTTTTTTATTCAACAAATCCGTTTTCTTTTATTTGTGCATGCGATACTCCTTTTTTAAATAAAGAATTGGTAAAAACAATTATAGACAACATAGATGTAAAGTCTGATGTTATAGTTCCTGAGACATCAAAAGGATTGGAACCTCTATGTGCTGTATATTCGAAAAGATGTATCAGTTTTTTGGAAAATAATCTGAATAATAAAAAATTTAAGATTAAGAAATTTTATAGTTCTGTCAAGGTTAAAAAGCTTCCGGAAAATTTAATACGCGAAAAAGATGAAAATTTATTATCGTTTGTTAACATAAATGATGATAAAGATCTTGCAGAAGCTAAACAACTATTTAAATTGTCGTTTATAAAAAATTAGCGAATTATTTATAACTATTTTTACAACTATTAATAAATGGAAAATTTCGGATAATAATTTGGATAATAATTTTGTAACAAACTTACAGTTTAAGCAATTTAACAGTATTGTTTATAGTGAAAGTGGCATTCATTTAACAGATCAAAAAAAAACGCTGTTAAATGCAAGATTATTAAAGCGTTTAAGAGCATTGAATGTGAATGCTAAACAATATCTTTCTATTATTAAAAACAATAAAGTTGAACTACAAAATTTTATAGATGCCATATCAACAAATCACACATTTTTTTTTAGAGAGCCTAACGCTTTTAGATTTTTGGATAACTTTTGTAAAAAAATTTGGTGTGCCGCGTCTTCGAGTGGTGAAGAACCCTATTCATTAGCTATTTATTGCATGAATATTGGTTTTGCTCCTAATATTCTGGCAACAGATATTTCACAGTCTTGCCTGGAAAAAGGTAGGAAAGGTGTATATAAAAAAGAATCCATAGCAAAAATGCCTTCACATATTCTGAAATCATTTTTTCAGAAAGGAACAGGCAAAATGCAAGATTATGTAAAGGTTAAAAAAGAGATAAGAAATTTAGTCAGATTCGAGCAATTCAATCTTTTGAAAGATATTCCTCCATCAACAGTATTTGACATAATTTTTTGTAGAAATGTAATGATATATTTTGATAATCCAACTAAGCAACTGATTGTAGAAAAATTATGTAATGTTTTGAAAACCAATGGTTATTTTATAATAGGAGGATCTGAAAGCTTGAGTAGTTTTAAAGGATTACAACAGACTTTAAAATATGTTGAACCAAGTGTATATATGAAAAAATAGGGCTTTTTTATACTTTGTTCATATTATCAGCAAATGCGATACACTAAAGATCCTGTTGCTATTAAATTTTTTTTTACATGTTTTAACTTCAATTTTTAAAATTTTAATGCCAAGCAATTTATAAAAAAGCGCCATCAGAAAGCCATTTTTTCCAAATACCATTGGGCTATAATAGCCAGGATAAGAATATTTGCGTTTGTTTTGAACTCATATAATTTTTTCTTTTTTAAGTTGCAAAATTTCATTTTCACTATAATCGCATATTGTAGTTAATACTTCTTTGGTATGCTCTCCAAGCTCTGGTGCTGCGCTAGTTGTTTTTGCCCAGCTTTTACTAAAATGAGCTGGATATCCAGGCATTTTGATTTTTCCCAATGTGGGGTGATCGAAATCTACGATATAATTGTTTTCTATGACCTGGGGGTCATTTTTAAGATCTGCCATTGAGTTTACTGCACATGCAAAAAGGTCATATTCGGAAAATATATGGAGCCACTGATCAAGGGGGCGATCAGCAAAAATTTTATCAAGGATATAAACGAGCTGTTTGGCATTTTTATATCTTTTATCATTAGTATTAAAATTTAGGTCATTTTCAAGTTCTGGAGATCCAATTGCCTTGCAAAAGGTGCTCCAAAATCTGTCTGGTGGGGTGAGTGTAATCATAATCCATCGTTTGTCACTGCACATGTAGTAATTTCTTAAAGGATATTCATCAGAACGTTTATGTCTGGGTACCTCGAAATCTCCCATTAGTGATATAAGTACATTAAAATAGTTCAGAAACATTGCAGAACCTAAAATTGATACATTAATTTCCTGCCCCATACCAAATCTTTCACGCATAAAAAGAGCAGTTGTAATTTGATGGCTGGTTAAAATAGCTGTAACTTGGTCCATGATTCCGAATTGTGATAAAAGAGGAGGCATTCCTTTTTCACCAATTGAATACATAAAACCTGATCTTGCCTGTCCATGCAGATCAAAACCTCCAAGATCTTTGTCAGGGCCTTTTGGGCCAAAAGCAGATACTGAAGTATAAATAAGCTTTGGATTGATATTAGAAAGTATCGGGTATGTTATTTTCATAGTTTCAAGGGCATTGGGTCGAAGATTAGTTACAAAAACATCAGCTTGTTTTACAAGACGATGGACAATTTCAGGCCCTTTTTTTGTCAGAAGATCAATGGTCACACTTTTTTTGTTTCTATTTGATGCTTCACAGAACATGCTCCTGTTTCCCTTGATGCCAAAGGTAAGATTGCCTATTTTTCCCTGGTTTCTTATGGGATCTCCCACAATTGGCTGTTCAATTTTTATAATGTCAGCTCCAAGATCGCCTAAAATTGCAGATCCTCCTGGTCCGGCATGATATATGCCGCATTCTACGATCTTAATACCTTCGAGAGGTCTTCTCATACTATAAAAAACTCCTTTTTTAATTATTATTTATAACGAAAAAATATATGCCGGGAATTTAAAAAAAATGTATTTTGCCTTCCCGGCCAAATAAAATAAAAATATGTGTATAATGTTTTTTTATAAATTAAATTTGTCCTGTTGCTCCCATGGCGCAAATAATCTGTCCTGTTACAAAATATGAGTCATCAGATGCCAGAAAAATTGCTGTGGGCGCAACATCTTCAGGTTGTCCCATTCTCTGGATTGTAGAAGTTGCAGCAAGTTGCTTATAAAACATTTCTCTGATATTTTTGGGCATGGAGTCTGTCAACCTTGTTTGGGCAGCAGGTGCAATGGCATTTACACAGATTCCAGCTTTTACAAGTTCTTTGGCATTTGATTTTGTGAGTCCTAATAGTCCAGCTTTTGCTGCACTATAGTTTGCCTGTCCTATGTTTCCGTAAATACCAGCTGAAGATGTAATGTTAATAATTCTGCCTTTTACATTATTGTTTTTCATATAAATAACTGCGGCTTGAGAATTTAGAAATGGTGCTTTTAAATGAATTGTAAGGACATCATCCCAATCTGCTTCAGACATTTTATGCATCATTTTATCTCTGAGAACACCTGCATTGTTGACCAGAACATCCAGTTTTCCAAATTCGCTTACAGCCGTATCTACCATTTGTTCAGCTACTTTTTTTGTGCCCACTCCAGCTTTAACAGCAACAGCTTTGCCTCCGTTTGATTTTATTTCCTGAACCACTTCATCAGCGGATTCATCAATATCGTTTACAACAATCGCTGCACCCTCTTTGGCAAATTCTAAGGCAAAGCCTCTTCCCAAACCCCTTCCTGATCCGGTTATTATTGCAACTTTATTCTCAAGTTTTCCCATTTTTATCTCCTTAAAATTGAAGTAAAAAAATATTAATAATATTGATTCTAAGCAAATGAAAACGAAGTCAAAAAACATATGGCCAGTTAGACCAGATGTTTGTTTGGTTCGGGTTTTAAACGATTGAAAACTTGCATCTGTGATAAATTTTTTAATTGTAGAATTTAAAATCTAAATAAAACCATATTTACCTGAACAATTCAATATAAAATTATTTGTGAGAACATCTTTTTTCAGGACTGTATTTTCATAGGCAGCCAGGTGGCTTTAGATATTCCATATAATTCTCCTGAACTGGAAAATAAAGCAGAACCTGAGAAAAGTTTTTTTCCTTTTGTTGATATTTGCCAGCCTATGACCACACATTTTTCATAAGGTTTGATATCTTTTGTCACACTGGCAACAAGCCTTCCAAGAACCATAAGCGGCATTTGTTTTTCAACAAATGAATAGGCACCAGGACAATCTAAAACCGCCCATAAAAATTCTGATCTAATATTACCTGAATTGTCGAATAAAGAAGGGCTCGGAACAAAAGGGGCTGCTACCATATTTTTATTATAAACAGGGCCTGCAAATACTCTTAAGCCATTATCTTCATTTCGATTGCAGCCACAAACAAAGCAGTCAGGGCTAGGTGCATTATCAGATAATGCAAAAGAAAGCTTTGAAGCTTCAACTGCTTCTTCAAAAGATGGTGGGGAAGGAATTTTATCAATATCAATGGAAGACGATTGGCCTTCAGCAATTATTATGTCATTGTTTTTAAGCAGAACTTTGTTTTGTATTCTAACAACATCTATGGGAATATTTACAGGAGGCGGTTTCCAGAGCGTAACTTTTGCTGTGGTGCTAAAAATATGATTGGCGATCATTCCGCATACATAACCACCATTTCCGATATTTAAATAACCGCAGAATTTTTCATCTATTATTATTGTGTCTTGCATAGTGATCCTGTTTTAATGTTTTAAAAATATTATTAGTTAAAAAGTTGTGGATACCAAAATTTATTAATAAAATATTTTTATTTTGGGTAGATAGAATAACTGTTCTTGTTATATCTGTAAATAAAAATTCATATTGGTTAAAATAAACAAGGGTATTTTTTTATTTTAAAAATATTGAAAGTGTTTTTTAGTATAAATCAGAAATCATAGTTTTTTTAATTATAATTTTATGGTACTTGTTTTTTGTAAACATGAACGTTTATTTTTTTTTATTAAAATATTTAATAAAACAGCATGGTTTTTAAAAAATAGAAATGGCAGATATACTTCTTATACAGCCCCCTATAAAAGATTTTTATCTTACAAAAAAAAGAACAATACCTTATGGATTAGCTTGTATTGCGTCTTGCCTTATAAAAGAAGGCTTTACCGTTGATATGTTTGATGCTCTGGCAACAAATAGATATAGAAATATAGAAATGCCGGAAGAAATGGCATATCTTAAAAAATATTATGGTAAGTCGGATATATCTTCTTTTGCTCTTTTTCATCATTTTAGACATTATGGTTACAGTTTTGAACATATTGGTAATGTCGCCAGTAAATCCAAAGCTTATCTTGTAGGTATTTGTGCTCTTTTTACCCCATATATAAATGAAGCTTTAAAAACTGCAGAAGTTGTTAAGTTGTGTAACCCGCATTGTAAAATAGTTATTGGCGGACACCATCCTACATATTTACCAGATGATGTAATATCACGCAAATATATAGATTTTGTCATAAGAGGTGATGGTGAACTGCCCATGACTTTACTTGCAAAGGCTTTAAAATTAGGAACAGGTTTTGACGAAATACCTGGTATTGTATATAAAAAAAATGGTTTACTTGTAAGGAAAAAGCCTATATACATTAAAACCTTGATTAATATGCCTCTGCCTGCATTAAATCTTATAAAGCATGGTTTTTATAACAGAAAAAAAAAGACAAGTATTACTGTTGTAACAAGCAGAGGCTGCCCGATGAAGTGCTCATATTGCTGTGTTGGTATGCATTCAGGCAGGAAATATACAAGACGAAGTGTGGAATCTGTTATAAATGAGATTGAAAGAGCTGTATTATCTTATAATGCAGGTTTTGTTGACTTTGAAGATGAGAACATATCCCTGAACAAAACCTGGTTTTTATCATTATTGTCTGAAATTATAGAACGTTTTGCCAGGTATGATATTGAGCTAAGGGCTATGAACGGTCTTTTCCCACCATCTTTAGATGATAAAGTAATTTATAATATGAAAAAGGCCGGCTTTAAAACAGTTAATCTTGCTCTTGCTTCAACTTCATCTGCACAGCTTGAAAGATTTCAGCGTACAGATGTGAGAAAAAATTTTGATAATGTACTTGTGCTTGCCGAAAAATATAATATTAATGCAGTAGGTTATATTATAGCCGGAAGTCCTTATCAAACTGCAGATTCATCAATTTCAGATCTTTTGTATTTGGCTCAAAGAAGAGTGTTAGCTGGTATATCAATTTTTTATCCTGCACCGGGAAGCGCTTGTTATACTTTAGCACAAAAGCTGAAAATATTGCCGGAAAGCTATTTGTTAATGCGTTCATCAGCTCTGCCTGTTTCCCATAGCACAACAAGAAAAGAGTCAGTAACTCTTTTAAGGTTAGCACGAATACTAAATTTTATTAAAATGCTGATTGATAAAGAGCTTGATATCCCTTGTCCCATGCCGTTTGATGAAGTATCGATTATGTCTGCACATGATAAAATCAGTATGGGAAAAATGCTTCTTGCTTCATTTTTACATGATGGGAAAATAAGAGGTATAACAGAAAAAAATGAAGTATATGAACATGTTGTATCAGAAATGCTTACGAAAAAATTTATTGAGAGGTTAAAAAATGTTAGCATAAAAGGTTGTGAAAAAAAAATTCAGAAAAAAATTTATTGAGAAAGTGTCTGTTTTTTAATATTAAAAAAAATTTATTAGAAAAATTAAAAAAGGAAAAGATAAATTATGATAAGATTATTGATATGTTTTGTTGTGGCAACTGCAATTGGAACAGGATGTTCATCAAAGTTTAATTCAAAAGAAGATATTGCTGCTCTTTTAAACGAAAATCCGGAAATTATATCTGAGGTAATTGAAAAAAATCCGGAAAAAATTATGCTTGCCATCCGAAATGCAGCAAAAACTGAACGTAAAATAAGAGAGAAAATAAGAGTTGAAGAGGAAAAAAAGAAATTGGAACAGGCATATTTAAATCCGCTTCAACCTGAAATAAAAGAAGACACGCTTATTCGCGGCGATAAAAAAGCTCCAATTATATTGGTTGTATACTGTGATTTTGAGTGCCCGTATTGTCAAAGAGCATTTAATACAGTAACTGAGCTTAGAAAAAAGTATGAGAATAAAATACAGGTAATATATAAACATTTACCATTAAGTTTTCATAAAAATGCAATGCTTATTGCTAAATATTATGAGGCAATAGGTATGCAAAGTGCTGAGATGGCTTTTAAATTTCATGATAGTGTATACAATGGGACAGCCAAATTAAAACAAAATGCAGACTCTTTTTTGCAGGACATAATAAAATCTCTTAACCTGGATATGGATAAACTGAAAAGGGATTTAGATTCAGAAAAAGTAAAAATGAAAATTAAAGTAGACATAAGTGAAGCAAAAAAATTTAAAATTAATGGAACTCCAGGATTTATCCTCAATGGAATTCCTGTAAAAGGCGCTTATCCTGTAGATCATTTTGAAGGTATTATTAAGGAATTAATAAAAAGAGGAAAACTTAAAATATAAGAACCTTAATTGAGTGCTTTGCTTCAAAACAAACTATGAAACAATTGGCGGTCTCTGCAAAACAGTGCGGGTTGCAAAAAAAATTATATATTAGGTGGGGTAAAATAGCACTACTTCTCCTACGCATTCTTTTTGAAAGGTACACAAAAGACCCTTAAGCCATACCGTGTGTTTGGTGAGAACTACCAATTCCCATTGTCCTTTTCGCAGGCTGTCTTCAATATTAATTTTCTGGCCAGCTTCAAAAGAATGATTCCGAAGAAAAGCAATGCTATTTTTTTCATTTTTTTAACTAATATAACGTGAGTTCGACATAACAGTAATTGGTTTTATTGGAAATACTTATTTTTTTTACATATAAAAAAAATAAGTATTGTTTCTATTACTGATCAGAATTTGCTGCAAGTATGATAAATTATTTCTCAACCAGATTGATATTATACAGCAGCCTGTCGAGCTCACGTAATGCATGTTTATGTTTTTACTCTTCTTTTGAAAAATTATCTTTGTCCATACCACATACAGGGCAGACCCAGTCATCGGGAAGATCTTCAAATGAGGTTCCTGGTGCAATACTATTTTCAGGATCACCCTCTGCAGGGTCATACACATAATCACATGATTCACATACATACTTATCCATAATTATTCTCCCTATTAATTAATTAATTAAAATTTATTATCCGTGATACTTTGAGCAGCTTTCTATAAAAACCGATACTTTTTATCCTTAAAAACAAGAACAAAATAACATCCACAACTACGTCATCATAATCATAGATTCAGGTGATGAATTCTATCTCAAAATATTTTAATATCTTTCCTTTTCTTCCCTGAATATTTATAATCAGGTAGTAAGCAAAGAACTAAGTTGTACATATTGAGCAGAAATTTTGTTTCGTATCAAGGCGCGAGAAGGGCGCATAATGAATTATGTAACCGACTATCACCAAAAAATATGAAACAAAAGGTAAATAAGATGTATACGTTATTTGTACTCATTGCCTCAGGCCAGATGCTGTTATTTGCTGTCCTTTGTGCATTCTATAAGTTTGTTACTTAGTATTTTGATATGGGACATCTCTTCCTTGATAATTGTATCAATTTTGCCCCTTCCCAGCTTTTCAGGAACAAGATCTTTCATTCCAAGGTAAAATAATATTGAGTCTTTTTCAGCAACAATAGCTTCCTTTAAAATTTCTTCTATTGATGTGACATCTATCTTTTTCTTGAAAAACACTCTAATATCTGCGAGTGCTTCAAGGTAAAGAGCCATTTCATTATCAGGATCAAATGTGGCTGGGGCTTTTTCATTTTCTGAAAGCTCAGCCCTTAAAGTTGCAAAAATTTTTTCATGCTGGTCTTCCATATCAGCAAGCTCGAGCAGAATATCCCTGTTGGGTGATCCGGAAATACCTTCTGCTGACTTCCGGTAAAAAGCAGCGCCATTTTTTTCAATTTTTTCCGCCATTGCGAGAATTTCGTACATATTAAAATCATAACTCATTTTTAATTTCTCCTTTTTTTAATAATTTTCTCCAAGCAGTTCAAAGTGGGCTCGAGGATGAGCGCATGCAAATCACCTTTTATATGCTGCATTGCCTTTCGTACACATAACCGCAGTTTCTACACTTTCAGGTAACATTTCCGCCTTCTTAAAAGACTGTCAGCTTCAAAACTATTCTCAAAAAGCTTAAAGAGTTTTTTGAGTGCTTTTTTTAGTAGCTTGCAGTTTGTTCAAATATTACAGATAGATGAACAAATTTTTTTAACTTTACTTGCAAAAGCAGGTATACAGTTTCTTGTATGTGATTTTTCTGAAAACTGCTGTTAATATGTTTTTTCTGTCAGCATTCCTTTTTAGCATAAATTTAAAATTTTAAAAAAATACTAAATTTTAAAAAAATACTATATGATTAAATTCTAAAATTGGCAACATATTCATTATTTTTTTGACAATTATAAAAATATTTCAAAATATATACCATTTTAACATTTTGTGTAAAAAATAAAGTAATACTTTTTAAAATCAAATAGTTGAAACGATATGAAAACATACTTGACAGAAAATGAATAATATATATAGTAGTATCTGTAATACACATTTGTTTCATAATTAGGAAAAATAAAATTAAAGGCAGGCTTAAAGAATAAAAATAAGACCATTGTTATTAGTTGGCAAAAACAGCCATCATTTTTTCAGCCGTTTTTATACTATGCCCATTTGAAGCATTCTTGCAAAATGCAGTAACATTCGTGTGTTTCAGGGCATTATATTGTATTAAAAATTTTGAAACTTGCATTCTGCAGCAGCCTGTAAAAAAGCTTTTCAAATAAATTATCATTAACGTTAAATGGAACTAAAATGTCCCACATAATATTTAAAACACTTGTACAATAAATCATGTCGGAAAAATATTTTATAACCTTTTGATTATTCAGGCTATATTTAAAAATAAACGATTAATTAAAACTGGCACGCAAATTGTAAAATAAAGCAGAGTATACATTTTTAATTAAATATTAAGGGGTATTTTTTTATGAAACCATGTGATCAGAACATAAAAAAAACATTAGAGATCACTGAAAAGATGATTAAACTGGCTATAAAAGGAGACATGGGCAGCCAAGATAATGGATGTGGCATATTATATGGAATACTTCTCGATTCAGCGTATAAAATAAAAAAAATCGCTGAAGCGGAAAAACAGGCTCATATAAAAAAAGGCTGGTGGAAAAAAGATATAGGGTGATAGATTTATAAAAATTTTAGGAAATCAGGAAAGGAAAAAAAATGGCGCAGTCATTCGATGTGGGTGAAATTTTTGAAATGGCAGTACAAATGGAAAAAAATGGCGCTGCATTTTATAAAAAAGTATCTGAAAGTGTTTCAGACAAAAACATGAAAAAAACACTTATTGAACTTCAAGTAATGGAAATTAATCATGAAAAGATTTTTGAAACTCTAAAAAAAAAGCTTGAAGCTGTTTCAGATGACTATTTTGATCCGTCTGGAGAAGCAGTAAAGTATCTTCGTTCAATAGCAGATACCAAAATGTTCTTTAAACGTAAAATTGATGTTTCCTCAATGGAAAAAATTTTGAAAGGGGCAATTTCCGTTGAAAAAGATTCTGTAATATTTTATCTTGGAATGAAAGAGCTTGTACCAGATGATATAGGTAAGGGAAAAATAGAAAAAATTATCAAAGAAGAAATGACACATGTAAGAATTTTAAATGAGAAGCTGTCTGCAATAAAAAAATAATAAAGATATGAGCAGATTAACTGTTGGTTTAATTTTTATTGACGCGCAAAAAGGAGATTTCAAAAATGGCAAAGTATGTATGTTCAGTATGTGGTTACAGTATTGAAGGAAGTGCACCTGACAAATGCCCCCAGTGCGGAGCTGCAAAAAAAAAATTTAATAAGGCTGGAAGCAGTGCAGGATTCACATGGGCTGACAGTCATGTGGTAGGTGTTGCAAAAGGAGTTGACAAAGAAATACTTGAAGGGCTAAGAGCAAATTTTACAGGTGAATGTACTGAAGTTGGGATGTATCTTGCTATGAGTCGACAGGCTGACCGTGAAGGATATCCTGAAATTGCAGAAGCTTATAAAAGGATCGCTTTTGAAGAAGCAGAACATGCATCAAAATTTGCTGAACTTCTTGGCGAAGTGCTTGTTGCTGATACAAAAGCAAATCTTGAAGTAAGAGTTGAAGCTGAAAACGGAGCATGTGCAGGCAAAAAAGGTATCGCAACCAGGGCTAAAGAGCTTGGGCTTGATGCAATCCACGATACTGTTCACGAAATGTGCAAGGATGAAGCAAGACATGGACTTGCTTTCCAGGGCCTTTTGAAACGTTATTTTGGATAATCACAGATATTAAGAATATGTAGATATGAATTTTTTTTATAAATGAAATATCTATTTAAGCTAAAGGACATAAATGTTTATATCCTTTAGCTTAATGGAAATCTGCGTAACCCAATATAGTGTAACTTTCAAAGAATTATTACAGATGTTTATATGCTTATCTTCTTTT
>Ga0209345_10003099_pt1 | contig 17421 bp, 15 predicted proteins | sample Cruoilmetagenom7_FD_187294 | JGI IMG/M metagenome (GOLD analysis project Ga0209345, IMG submission 187294) | Oil polluted marine microbial communities from Coal Oil Point, Santa Barbara, California, USA - Sample 7 (SPAdes) (version 2) | ecosystem: Environmental > Aquatic > Marine > Oil seeps ...
AAAGCCCCAGAAAATCCTTGACCTGACTCGACGCGATAATCACCGCGATCCCGGCGGTAAAGCCCGTCACCACCGGATGCGGAATGAACTTGATCAAACGCCCGATCTTGAACGCCCCTGCCGCAATCAGGATGAGCCCGGCCATGAATGTCGCGATCAGCAAACCATCATAGCCGTGCTGGGCAATGACATTGAACACCACGACGACAAAGGCGCCCGTGGGACCACCGACCTGAACGCGGGAGCCACCAAAGAAGGAAATCAGGAAACCGGCAATGACGGCAGTGATCAGCCCCTTGTCGGGCGACGCCCCGCTGGCAATGGCCAGCGCCATCGAGAGCGGCAGCGCAACAATGGCAACGGTCAGCCCGGCGAGTGAGTCGGTTTTAAACAGGTTGAAGTCATAGCCTTCACGCATGGTTGTGAAGATTTTGGGGGTAAAATTGTTCATCGGACCGATTATCACTCCGTTTCCACGTCAGATTTTATCTTGTCGAACAATAAGGATCCGACGGCATTTGCCCCCTCGCCATCCACTGTTTCGCGCAATCGCACTCCGCGTCCGATACCGATGCTGGATGCATTTTCGCCAATCAGTTCGATTCCGCTATTCTCAAGCGCGCCGATCACCTTGACCAGCGTATCGACAACACCGCGCACCTGCCCGTCCGATGCTTCCATGCGCTGAATGGTTGGCAGCGAAAGCCCGGCGAGTTCCGCCAGTTGCCGCTGATCGATACCCAATAAGGCCCGCGACGCCCGCATTTGTTGCGATGTGATCATCTATCTATCCATAGTCATATATTAAACATCAAATATCAGTATTAACAATTTATTCTGAGTCTGTATAGTGACCTTTCATCGTTGACTGTGACTCGGACGCAGCGATCCGGACAAGAAAACAAACATGATGACGTTCACCTTGGTGATGATATTCGCGCTTTGACCGGAGCGAGCATCGCCATTACGGTCGCGGACAACACGTCGAGCGACTGTCAACTGCAGGCGGCTGGCACAGGGTCAGCCCATATTTCCAATGACAATTGGACAGGATAAAATTGATGGCCGGATTTGAAACATTACTGGACCGAATTGTCGACGGCATGCCCGGCGAGGAAAAAGCAGAGTCGAATATCACGACCCATGGCGATGAATATATCAACCCTGACCTGCCGAAGACCGCATTTCAGGCGGCCGTTCGCGGCATACGCGGTCAATGCCCGAGTTGCGGCAAAGGCCAGATGTTTCCCAAACTTCTCAAGCCGGTTGCGCGTTGCCCGGTCTGTGGTCAGGACTGGACCGCACAACAGGCGGATGATTTCCCCGCCTATGTCGCGATCATCGTAACGGGCCATATTCTGGCACCAATCATCATCTATATTATCAGCGAAACCAGTTTCTCCATGTGGACCAATCTGGCGATCATAATTGCGCTGGGACTTATTCTACTGGGTTTGTTGCTGCAGCCGGCAAAAGGCGCGATCATTGCCATGCAGTGGTGGATGGGATTGCACGGCTTTGACAAGCCCGCGCGGCCCGCTCCGGCCGAGTCAGCCGATAAAGGCCAGAATCATCGATAGTCGGAATTCCCGGAATAAGCGCTCAACCGGCATCCTGATTCTGCCAATTTGCGGCCTGTAAAAAAACCGTCATCACAGATTCATCTGGGAGTCTTCAAAACAGTCATTTCCTTTCACAATTAGCGCCTAGAGGCCCGGTACATCAGATTTACCGGAGGGCATCATGGCCAGAATATCTAAGTTTCGCAAAGAGTTACTAATCGGATCGGCGGGCATTTTGCTGACTGTTCCTGGCATGGCATCGGCAGGCACGGTCAGCGGCGTGGTCAGCGATCCGAGCGAAACCAGAGGATTGCAATCTGCGCAGGTTCGCATTGTCGAACTGGACCGCGTCGTCACCACCAGTCGCGATGGCAGCTACAGATTTCCCGAAGTTCCCGCCGGCACCTATACTCTGGAAACGCGCTATGTCGGTGCAGACACCGGTCAAAGCAGCGTAACGGTGACCGAAACCGGCCCCACCGTCGCCAACATCTTGTTGCAGACCGGATCCGGCATGGAAATTCTGGTCATCGGTCAAAGCGCCAACCAGGCCAGCTCGCTCTCCCGCAAGCGCGAGGCAGACGGCGTAACCTCGGTCATCACCCGCGATTCCATCGGTCAGTTTCCCGACCAGAATGTTGCGGAATCGCTCCGCCGGGTTGCCGGTATCAATATCCTCAACGATCAGGGTGAAGGCCGGTTTGTTTCGGTGCGCGGCCTTGATCCCAATCTCAATGCTTCCTCCCTGAACGGTGTGCGTATCCCCTCCCCCGAAAGCGATGTCCGTTCGGTCGCGCTCGACGTGATTTCCAGCGATCTTATCGAATCAATCGAAATCAAGAAATCGCTGACCCCCGATATGGATGCCGACACCATCGGCGCTTCAATCGAAATCAAGACCGTCAGCGCTTTTGACCGCAAGAAGGATCTGCTGACCGGCAAGATCGAGGGCAGCTACAACGACTATGCCGATCATGTGTCGTCCAAGGGCAGCATCGATTTCTCCACCCGGCTGACCGACAATATCGGCGTGGCCGGCGGCCTGTCCTACTACAAGCGCAAGTTTGAGACCGACAATATTGAAGCGGAAGGCTGGGACACCAATGACGATGGCGTCGTCTATGCCGACGAAGTGCAATATCGTGACTATGATGTCGAACGGGAACGGATCAGCGCATCGCTGTCTTTTGATTTCCGCGCCAGCGACAGTACCGAACTCTACCTGCGCGGCGTCTACAGCCAGTTTGACGATCAGGAATTTCGTACCCGGACAACCTTCAAGCTCGACGAGGAAGCCAGCAGCGGCGATGCCAATAGCGCGCTGTTTGATGACGCCGATGGCGAAATCGAGATTGAACGCGACGTAAAGGACCGTCTCGAATCCCAGAAAATCCGGTCCGTCGTGCTGGGTGGCAAGACCGAGACCGGACCGTGGAAAATCGAATATTCGGGTAGCTGGTCCAGATCGAGCGAATATGAAAACGGTTCGCTCGATCCCTCCACATTTTCGAACAAATTCGAAGGCGACGGCGTTGGCGTCCTGTTCGACTATAGCGATGCCCGGGTTCCGCTTTACAATATCGTTTCCGGCGCGGCCCTCGCCAATGACGCCAGCGTCTATGAGCTGGACGATGTCGAACTGACCACCTTGTCGGACGCACAGGACGAAGAATATTCGGCCCGCATGGACGTCTCCCATATTTTTGCCATGGATGGTGGCGATTTCACCGTACAGGGCGGCTTCAAGGGCCGCTGGCGCGAGAAAAGCCATGACAATAATGTCGAGTTTTACGAGGATGGCACCGGCAACTATACGTTGGCCGATGTGCTGGGCACCCAGACCTATCGCATCACCGACCTCGGCCCGGTTGCAAGCCATACCGGTCCGACCGAATATTTCCGCGCCAATTTCGGCGATTTCGAGCTGCAGGAAATTGACAGCCAGTTCGATTCCGCTGTCTCCGACTATGTGAACCAGGAAGATATTTACGCCGGCTATCTGCTCGGCCGCTGGGACAGCGACAAGATTCGCGTGATCGGTGGTCTGCGCTTCGAACGCACCGAAAATGTCATTTCGGCCAACACGGTGACATTGGTCGAGGAGGATGCCACATTCGGCGGTGTGCTGTTTACGGAGGACACGGTTGTTGTCGCTCCGAACAGCTTCTCGCGCAGCTATGACGACTGGTTGCCAAGCCTGAATATCCGCTTCGAACCGCAGCGCAATCTGGTGTTGCGCGCTGCTGGCTATCGCAGCATCGTTCGCCCCAACCTGTCCGATCTCGCACCCCGTTTTGCTGTCGAACAGAATGACGACGACGAGCGCGAAGGTGAATTCGGCAATCCCGACCTGTTGCCTTATGAAGCCTGGAATTTCGATGCTTCCGCCGAATATTATTTCAGTTCGAACGGCGCGCTGACGGCCAATGTCTTCTACAAGGACATCAGGAATTTCATTGTCGAATCGCTCGAGGAGGATGGCACCCGCTTCGGAATCGCGTTTGACGAGGCAACCATCCCGATCAACGGCAGCAGCGCCGAAGTCTTCGGCATCGAACTGGGTTTCGCACAAGCGCTCAACTTTCTGCCCGACCCGCTCGACGGCTTCCTCGTCAATTTCAACTATACCTATACCGACGCAACCGGCACGGTGCCGACCGATGGTGATGTCACCAATCTGCGTAACATTCCGCTCCCAAGCAGTTCCAAGCACACGTTCAACGCGGTGCTCGGTTACGAGAAAGGTCCATTCGATTTCCGGCTCGCGGGCACGTACCGCGATCGCTATCTCGACGAACTGGGCGCGGAAGCCAGCGAGGACCGCTATGTCGACAATCATTTCCAGCTGGATGCCAGCGTAAAGGTGAAGCTGAACAAGAATATCCGGCTGTTCGCGGAATGGATCAACATCAACAACGCCAAATATTTCGCCTATCAGAATTTCGATACGCGTAAGCGGCTGCTGCAATATGAAGAATATGGTTCCACGTTCAAATTTGGCGCAAAGATAACGATGTGATGAAAAATATTATCTCCCCTCTCCTGCTCGGCAGCCTGGCCTTGTCCGGTTGCACGACCCCGTCCGGCACAATGTCTTCTGCGCCGACCATCGAACTGACCGCTGACGCAGAAACCGTTCCGGTCGGCACCGTCAATCGCGATGCAGCGGATGATCCGGCCATCTGGCGCAACGCCGCTGATCCGGCGAACAGCCTGATCATCGGGACGGACAAGCGGGCCGGTCTGTATGTTTACGGGCTGGATGGCAGCAGAAAGTCATTCCTGCCGGAAGGCGAACTCAACAACGTCGATCTGCGCGAAGTCATGATCGCTGGCAAGAAGACCATATTGGTCGGGGCCAGCATCCGCAATGATCGCGCCAACGCGCATATCGGTCTGTACAGGCTCGACCCGCAAAGCGCGGAACTCACTCTGCTGGGCAAATATCCAACCGGTCCCGGCGAAGCTTATGGTTTTTGCTTTGGTCAGGACAGTGGCGGCGAGGTCTTTGCCTATATGATCGAAAAAAGCGGGTTCGTCCGCGAGATCACTCTGGCCTTTGACAACGGCACGCCGAGCGCCCGCCTCACCCGTGAATATAAGCTGGCGACCCAGCCGGAAGGCTGCGTTGTCGATGATCGGACGGGACGGCTATACGTCGGCGAGGAAAATGCCGGCATCTGGCTGTTCGATCTCGACGCAGACAATTTCGAGCCGCAACGCTTTGCCAATATCAATGGCCGTGAACTGGTCGCGGATGTCGAAGGGCTGGCGCTGGCTCCCCAAGGCGAGAATGGCGGCTATCTGGTCGCCTCCAGCCAGGGCGACAATGCCTATGTGCTCTATGACCTGTTGACCGGCGCCTATGTGAACCGTTTCCGGCTGGTCGACGGCGCCATTGATGGCACGTCGGAAACAGACGGCATTGAAGTCATATTGGGCGACTTTGGACCAGCCTATCCCGAAGGCCTGATGGTGATGCAGGATGGCGCCAATGAAGGCGGCACGCAGAATTTCAAGCTGGTCAGCTGGTCAAAGATCAAGGCGGCAATCGCGCCTTGATCTTGAAGATTGGAATGGAAGGGAGTGCTTTTGCGGGCCTCTCTTCCGTCTTCTCATCGAAAATTCTTTCCTACAGCCGCCCCGATCCCTTATCCTCCGGCCTGCCCTTCGCCATGCGCAGGACAGGCTCTTTGACATTTGAACGAGATGAAATAGTTCGCCGGCCCTTCAGAACCCCGCGAGACTGAAAGGTCACACTAGGAACCGGACTGGCGATCGGACAATGTCAGAAAACCGGGCTTTTCACGCAAAGGTCACAGAAAATAAAACGACCAGACGGTGTAAGGTTCGCGCTATGCTCAACCCCGCCCGATCAGGGCCATCGCCATATTGTCGGCAACGTCGGAGTCAGGCAGTTTCTGGGCCGCGCTCTGCTCCCAGATTTCGGTCAGACGCTGCGGAATCATGCCGACCCGACGATTGACTTCCTGAACATCGCCTTCACCGAGATATTCCAGACCGACGCTGATGATACCGCCCGAGTTGATAACATAATCCGGCGCAAACAGGATATTGCGGTCAAAAATTCGCTGGCCATCTTCGGGGGTCGCCAACTGGTTATTGGCACCGCCCGCGACGATCGGAACATTGAGGTGGGCGATAGAAACCTTGTCCAGAATAGCGCCCAAGGCATTGGGACTAAAGACATCCGCCTCGATCCGCATGACCTCGTCGAGGCCGACGACCGTGGCTCCGATTTCCTCTGCCAGGGCGGAGGCATGTTCTTTGTTAATATCAGCGATGCTCAGCTTGGCGCCGTCCTTGGCGAGCAGCCGGGCAAGACCACCGCCGACGCTGCCGACGCCCTGGATCGCGACATGAACGTCCTTCATAGTGTCGCGGCCAAGCTTGTAGGCAACAGCCGCCTTCACGCCGAGATAGACGCCCATTGCGGTAAACGGTCCGGGATCACCACCGGCTTCACCGCTGTTGCTGACTGGCAGGCCGGAGACATATTTGGTCTCCTTGGTCAGAGCGACCATATCGGCAGCAGTAATTCCGACATCCTCCGCAGTCACATAGCGACCGCCGAGCGACTCGATCATCCGGCCGAATGCTGCGAGCATTTCCGGTGTCTTGGTGCGATTGCGGTCGGCGAGAATCACCGCCTTGCCTCCGCCCAGCGGCAGACCGGCCATGGCGTTCTTGAAGCTCATGCCGCGCGACAGGCGCAGCGCGTCGGTCACTGCGGTTTCGCGATTCTCGTAGTGCCAGAAACGCGTTCCGCCTGCACCGGGGCCGAGATGCGTGCTGTGGAGGGCAATAATCGCGCTGAGGCCAGTCTCTGCATCATGGAAAAAATGGACCGCTTCATGGTCATCAAAATCCGGCAAATCCCACATCACGCTCATGGCTGTCATCCCTAACAAATTGAAGCAATTAAATATCGTATAGACGTAATTTAATTACAAATAAAGCAAGTCTTTTCCCCAAGGCCCAGTGGTGCTGACCTCATGCTTTCACGCTTCTCTGGGGAAAAATGGGGCGATCGAGGGGTCTCGAACCCCCGACCTCCGGTACCACAAACCGGCGCTCTAACCAACTGAGCTACGATCGCCACAAGCCGCGTACTATATAGCCGCATTGCGCCGCGGTCCATAGGGTTAGCGTGTAGCAATCGTCAAGCGTTTAGCGGGGGCAATAGTGAATTAAAGCACATCCCCGCGCTGGCGATGGACAAGGCGGCCCGGTCGACGCGCCGCATCGATCAGCGCCCGTTCCTCAACCAAGGCACTTTGCATCTCGACGGTCAGGTCGGCCCGGAACCAGCGTGTGGTCAACTTGACCTGACTTTGGACTTCGGATGATGCCCCTAGGCTGGCCGGATAGGATTGCGCCCAGAAGTCATTCAGGCTGCCGTATCCAAGCTCCGGCCTGCGCCCGAGAAATTGACGTGCAGGGGTAAGATCGGAAGGAATCTCGCCCAGCATCGCCAGCAATATCGCCTGCTCCGGTCGCAACGTATTGATGTTGATCGGTGAAAGGTCGGTGGTTGGCAAGGCACATATCCACGGCGCAAGGGCAACGAACAGCTCTTCGGTCACGCCCTTGATCGTCCGCAATTCGCTGACATCGACGATCAGCGCGTTGGCCGTGCGATAGGGTTCTTCCTGTTGGAGATAATATTGATCTTCCGCGCCACGGGGGGCTGCGACCGTGTCGCTGTCGATCCAGTCGGCGACCGATTGCGCAATGTCGGCGGCATCACCGTCCAATATGCCCAGCATGACCATCAGGCGGGAGAATTGCGCCATACCTTCCGGCCTCGCCAGCAACTGCGCCTCTTGCTGAGTGACAAGGCTGTTGATGTTGAAACAATTGCCACCGTCAGCAAGTGTCGCAGACACTATCCCGCCGGGCACCGGGAACCTCTGCTCCCGACCGTTCCAGCCACCAACATTGATCGTCCGCCCGGGAGAAGCCGACACGATCTCTTCAGCGGTCTGGATTCCGATGGATTCGGCAGCAATCAGATAGGCCTTGGCCTGTGATAGTTCCCGCGCGTTGGAAGCGAGCTTGGTGGCACCCGCCAACCGGTCAATCCCGTGCGCTGCGAGTATCGCGATCACCGCCACCAGCAGCAAAACCGTCAACAGGGCCGCACCGCGCTCCTTTTCGGCCCCGATTTCCCGCATTTTGCTCACAGATAACCCGTTCCGACCAGAAACAGGTGACGATATCGCCGCCCTTCCTGCTCAAACTGCATTTCGATCGCCCGCGGCAGGTCGGTCAACCTCTCGGTTTCCCAGCGACTCGACCACTGCCCTCGCTTGTCGCGAAAGCGCAATTCAAATGAACCGATGTTCGAGATCAGAACCGCTGGCTGATCGATGGATCCGCCATCGGTCATCCGATAGCGCCACCGTTCCAGCTTCCCGTCCTGCAATCGATATTCAACCCGCTCCAGATTGGATCGGGCGTGGCCGTTGATGTTGCTTTGTCCGCCCCTGGTGAATTTCAGGAGCGCTTTCTCTGCCCCTCCGGTTTCGCTCGCCAAGGCCGGCATACGATCACCGCGAACATCCCTGTATGTACGCGGCAACGTCTGGCTCAAATCTGCTTCCATCAAGGAAACGAAACGCTGCATTTCTGCCATCTCGCCAAGCTTGTCGGCAGTCGCCTCGTCACTATCGACCGCTGACCGCAACATGACCACCCCGGCCACCGACAACATCGCAAAAATGAACAGCGCGACCATCATCTCGACAAGAGTGAAGCCATTGCTATTGCGGGATTCGGCAGGAATTTTTTCCATCAGCCTCGCTTATATTCAGATTGGCCCGAGCAGCAAACAGCGGTTGCGATCAACACGGATTCATTTATCGTATCACAAGATTATTAGGAACAGTTTTGGACGTTGATATGACAGAGGCCAATAATACATCGGCTGGCTATCTCGTGTCATTGGGCAAGGTACAGCGGTTTCCCCGCAAGGAAATAGAATTATGTATCGTCAAAAACTTCCTCAATTCCGAAGAATGCATCAGGCTTATGGACATGATCGACCAGAAACGGCGGCCGTCCGATATTGCAGATCCCACTGGTGACGATTATTTTCGCACCAGTGAAACCTGCGATCTCGACCATGAGGATGATTTTGTCGCCGAGATTGATGCAAAGATCTGCGCCTTTGCGGATATCAACAAAGAGTTTGGCGAACCGCTGCAGGGACAACGCTATGCAGTCGGGCAAGAATTCAAGGCACACACGGACTTTTTCGATCCGGGCGGACAGGATTATGAAAAATATTGTTCGGTCTCCGGGCAACGATCATGGACCTTCATGATTTACCTCAACAAGCCGGCAGCGGGTGGGAACACACGCTTCACACATTTCAAAAAGAATTTTGCCCCGGAAACCGGAACCATGCTGTGCTGGAATAACCGGAATATCGATGGTAGCGTCAACAACTGGACGCTGCACCACGGCATGAAGGTTCGAAGTGGTACAAAATATGTCATTACAAAATGGTACCGCGAGAAACCGTGGCCCTGGAATGGTTGAAACAGTTGCAGCAAAATCAATGAAACTCAGTCGCTACCGGCCCGGCCCGGGCATGATGGTTTCCGCCGCCTTCATCGGCCCGGGAACCGTCACCGCATGCACTTTGGCAGGAGCGAATTTTGGCTTCGCCCTGCTCTGGGCTCTGGTATTTGCGACGTTGACGACGATCATTCTCCAGTCCTTTGCCGTCCGCATCGCGCTGGTTACCCAATTGGGACTGGCGGAGGCAATGCTGAAATCTGTCGCGTCACCGATCATCCGCGCTCTCGCAGCTCTGCTTTTGATTTCCGCGCTGGTATTGGGCAATGCCGCTTATGAGGCCGGCAATATGTCCGGCGCCGCGCTGGGGCTGGAAGCCATCAACGGCGCGCCCCTGCCCTTTGGCATTGCTCCGGTAATCATCACCATAGCCATGTTCGCTTCCACCATGCTGGTTTTCACAAAACCAAAGTGGATAGAAAATATCCTGATCCTGCTGGTGATGATGATGAGCGCGGCCTTCATTCTGACCTTTCTGCTGATCCGTCCGGACCTTGGAGCCGTATTACAAGGTTTCGTTCCCACCATACCGGATGAAGGCTTGATGACCGCAATCGCGCTGATTGGCACGACAATTGTCCCCTATAATCTGTTTTTGCATGCGGCCAGCGTGCGCGAGCGCTGGGACAAGGAGCAACTGCCCGAAGCGCAGCTCGACACGACCATTTCGATTGGCATAGGCGGCCTGGTATCGATGACAATTTTGGCGACCGCGGCGGCCAGCCTGTTCGGTAGCAACAAGACAATTGAAAATGCGGTTGATATGGCCCAGCAGCTCACCCCCCTGTTCGGCAGCATGGCGACTGTTACCCTGGGCACAGGATTGTTCGCAGCGGGATTGACCTCTGCGATCACCGCGCCTCTGGCGACCGGTTATATCGTGCAGGAGATTTTCAAATCCTCCCGCTCGCGGGCACCGTTTAAAATCGGCGCCCTGATCGTGATCTTGTCCGGTACATTCGCCTCACTGTTGGGATATCGCCCGGTGGAACTGATCTTTGTGGCACAGATTGCCAACGGACTGTTGCTGCCCATCGTCGCTATTTTCCTGCTAAAATTGGCCAATGACAAGAATCTGCTCGGCCAACATGCCAATGGTCTCAAGGCCAATCTTCTGGGTGGAGCCATTTTGTTGATCACCACGGCATTGGGCTTCCGGCTAATCGCAAGAGCGCTGGGTTTCTGGCCATGACATCCATGATCGACCTGAATGCTGATCTTGGCGAAGATGAATATCCAGCGGGCATCGCCCGCGATGTCGATATCATGGATATCGTCTCCAGTTGTAATATCGCTTGCGGTGGTCACGCCGGATCGCCCGATACCATGCGGCGTATGTTAAGCGCTGCTAAGGCCCGGTCCATTGCCCCGGGGGCCCACCCATCCTATCCGGATCGCGCCGGATTCGGTCGCCAAACGATGGATATATCGCCGGAGAATCTGGAGATCACTCTGACGCGGCAGTTACATGAAATCGCCGCGATAGCGGCGGAAGTCGATATAATGCTGACCCATATCAAGCCGCATGGTGCCTTGTATAATGACGCACAGGATGACCCGATACTTTCCACTCTGCTGGTCGACATCGCGGCGCGGGAAAATCTCGCTCTGGTCGGGATGCCCGGATCACTGATCCAGAAAAAATCTGTTGAGCAAGACATTGCCTTTATCTCCGAAGCCTTCATCGACCGGCGCTATACCGACAATGGTCGACTGGTTCCCCGTAATCAGGCAGACGCAGTAATTACGGATGAAGACGACCGAATTTCCCAAGGTATCTGCCTGGCACAAGGCACAGCGTTTGCAGCGCAAAGCGGCAACAGCCTTATCCTGAAAGCCCAAAGCCTGTGCCTCCACTCCGACAGCGATGGCGCGCTCGGTACCGCAAAACGAATGCGGCTGGCGCTGGAAAATGCCGGAATCGTGATCGGACCGGCGGAATAGTGGCAATGCTTAATCCGACGATCCATATCTGCGATGACTGGATCAGCGTCACATTACCCGACTGGGATTCGGTCATTGCGGCACAACACGCATTGTCTTCCAGCAAATATTGGACCGAGAGTGTACCGGGCCTCGACAGTATCGCCGTCCAGTTCGACCCAGCTCTTATTCGGCCAGCGGAAGCCGCCAAGCTCATATTGGACCAGCTCGCCGATCTGAGGGGGGTGACAAGTGGTTCCGGCGACACGTTGACCATTCCTGTCTGCTATGCTGCGGAATTTGCGCCTGACCGCGACTATATCGCTGACAGGCTGGGGATCGCCGCCGAAACTTTACCGTCCTGGCACATAATGCAAAGGCATCGCGTCGCCATGCTGGGATTCATGCCCGGCTTTGCCTATCTCGACAGCATGGATGGCACCCCCGCGATTGGACGGCTCGACAGCCCAAGACAATTGGTCCCGGCTGGCTCAATCGGGGTCATCGGGCGACAAAGCTGCATCTATTCCTTCGACAGTCCGGGCGGCTGGCCTATCATCGGCCGCACACCGCTCCGGTTGTTCGATCCATCAAGAAAACGAACAGCCCTGCTTTCCGCCGGGCAGAATATTCGCTTCGAATCGATTTCGAAGGACGCGTTCGATAGCTGGCAACAGGAACCGACCCCGTGAGCATGACGGTATTAAAGGCCGGACTGCAAACCAGCTTGCAGGGTGCACCCTATGCCGGACACCGGCATCTAGGGATGCCCGCCGCCGGTGCCGCCGATTGCCTTTCCCTGGCGCTGGCGAATTTTCTAGTCGGCAAATCATTCGGCGACATCGCATTCGAAATCACGCTTACAGATGCACTTTTCCAAATGAGCGAACCCAGTTTGGTTGCCGTTGTGGGGGGCGCAGAATATGTTCGCATCAATGACAAGGACCATCCCCAGCATCAAAGCTTGAGGATCAATGCCGGAGACACGCTCCATATTGGCCCCAGCCGCCCGGGATGCCGTACCTATTTGTCTGTTTCTTCAGCAATTGAGGCAGAGAAGCTGCTGGATGGTCAATCAACCTATCTTGCCGCAGGTCTCGGCGGCTACCACGGTCGCGCGCTCCAGAACGGTGATGCCATTGCCTTATCGCAGGTTTCACCGGTCAGCGAGGTGGAGCGGGTCACACCAGAAAATCTCAGACCGCATTATAGCAACAACCATGTGCTGCGGGTTACCCCCGGGCCGGAAGCCCGCAAACCGAACGACGGGGTGTTGGATGGCCTGTGTCTCAGCCCCTATACAGTCAGTGCACGCGCCAACCGGATGGGCATCGCACTGGAGGGCAACCCTCTCGGCGCAGGAAAATCGGCAGAGATGTCGAGTGCCGCCGTCTTTCCCGGAACGATACAGATGCCCCCGAGCGGGCAACCCTATCTGCTCGGCCCCGATGCGCAGACAACCGGAGGCTATCCGCGGATCGCACAGGTGATCCGCGCCGATCGCCACTTGATCGGACAATTGGGACCGGGATCAAAAGTTCAGTTTGTGCAAACCACAACGGAGCGGGCGACAGAAATCCACCGGGAGAAACTCTCCCTGCTGTCTTCCTGGCTGGGCCAGATCAATCTGTGGTAAAATATCGGGACTATTGCATAGTCCCGATAACGATCAGCTCTTTTTGAGCGACAGTCCACCGAAACGCTTGTTGAAGCGAGCCACCTGGCCACCCTGATCAAGAAGGCGCTGATTGCCGCCGGTCCATGCAGGGTGCGATGAAGGATCGATGTCGAGCTGCAACGTGTCACCCTCTTTACCCCATGTGGAGCGGGTTTCAAACGTCGTACCATCGGTCATCTGGACCTTGATCATGTGGTAATCGGGATGCGTATCTGGTTTCATTTTCGGCTCCTAAACAGGCTGGTTACCGACCAGACCCAAAGCGAATAAATTTAACGGAAGCGGCCCATTAACCGCCGGACGACAAAAGGGCAAGATTCTTTTGAAAAAGCTTATGCAGAAGGTGGATCGGCAATCATCGCGGTGAAGTTCGCTTCGGCCGCCAGCTTGTCACCAATCATCGCCTGCCCGGAAAATTTGCACACGCGCGAACGTTTCTGTTCAAATTTCACTTCCAGCGACAACAAACAACCCGGTTCCACGGGTTGACGGAATTTCGCGCCGTCAATTGCCATAAAATAAACCAGCTTGCCCGAGCCGACCATATCAAAACTCTCCATTGCCAAGACGCCCGCGGCTTGCGCCAGCGCTTCGACAATCAAGACACCAGGCATGATCGGGCGTCCGGGGAAATGACCCTGAAAAAAGCCTTCATTCATGGTGACCGCCTTGATCGCCCGGATCGATTCATCCTTCACGAGTTCTTCCACCCGATCAACCAACAGCATGGGATAGCGGTGCGGCAGCACCGCCATCACCTTGGTCACATCATAGTTCAGCGGTTCGATCGTCATCAATGATCAACTAACGGCTGGCTGGTTGAGCGGCTGCCGGGGTTTGCTGCTGTTGCGCGGCCTGGTTACGGGCACTTGCTACCAGCAATTGCTGCAGCTGCTGATGAAGAGCGACCGTGTTGCGCTGTGGCTGCCAATCCGCTGGCGGAGTCGTGCTCACCGACGGAACCCTTGTATCCAGCACCGCTGTGATAGCGTTGGTCACATCTACCTGTGGCGGCGCATAAAGAAATGCGTCCTTGCTCAGAATAACACCGATTTTCTTGTCCGAAACGACCTGCTGCTGGGCATTGGAATATTCATTAAAAATACTCTCAACCGCATACATTTGCGCCTTGATCGCCGGCGTTTGCAGTTTCTGAATTGCTGTTTCTTCCGTTTCGATACTCTTCAAAACCGGGTTGTTCGCCTTGACCGCCGCGTCTAGTTCTTGCTGGGTCAGCTGCTTGTTATTGTCCGTATCCAGCTGCGCGCGCAATCCGTTGAGCGTTCTATTATGCGCGTCAATCTGGTCAAAAGAGGCCTTATATTGATTCCCAATCTGTGAATAGGCAGCCGAGAACGCCTTGGTCTTGGCGATGGCAATCATCGGATCAGCTGTGGCAATGCCGGACACCTGAGCAGTTGCAGCCGTGCTAAAAGCCAGAGGCAGAGTGGAAATTGCAAAAATGGTCAATGCTTTGTTTAATAAACGTGTCATCAGAATTGTGTTCCTACGTTAAATGTGAATAATTTGGTGTCATCACCTGGCTCTTTTAGCAGCGCTTTGGCTATATCGATCCGGAACGGACCGAAGGGTGAATTCCAGTTCACGCCAAAGCCTACAGATAGCCGAGGGCTCATCGTATCACCAAAGAAACGCTCCGTGAAGCTGGTCGCAATCGGATTGGCAATTCCATTGGTTGTCGCATCGAATGTAGTGGCAGCAGCACCATTCGCATCAGTCGTCAGATACAGCGGTGCAGTCTCTCCCGTTGGTGATGCATTGCCCTGGCTGTCGACCAGACCGGATGATTGCGTCTGGAGGTCCGTCAGCAGGAGCGGTTGAACTACGTTGAAAACGGCCCCCACATCAACAAAAATGGAAGGTCTCAAACCCAGTTCACGAGCACCGGAACCAAGCGGAATTTCCAGCTCTGCGCGCGCCAGATAATAGGCGCGCCCGCCGATAGCATCGTCTGTCTGCGTACCATTGGTTACTTCCACAATCTCGTTGATCGGATTGCCGTTGGCATCGAGCCCGGGAATGGTCGAAGAACGCACGATACGTGGCCCCACACCGCGAATATCAAAACCGCGGATTTGCGGTTCACCGAGGAAGAAGCGGTCGGTCAGGCGAATGTCATCAATCCCGTCGGCCGCGCTGCCGCGATCTTCCAGGGGATGGATATATCCACCTTCACCACTAACCGTAAAAATAAAGTCGCCAAGGACACGCCAGTGCTTGGATGCATTCAGACGGCCACGGACATATTTGACACTACCGCCCAAGCCGGCAAAATCGAGACTACCGACGATCGATTGCCCCCGGGTTGGCCGGATGCGATTGTCCCTGTCGTCATAAATTAGCGATGCGCCGACCGAAGATGTGGTGCGCTTGCCCAGAGCGTCGCACAAATAGCGTCCGGCAAGCAGCGGGTCACAAACATCGGCCGCGCTGTTACCGCGGATGCCGTCACCGTTGCTGTCCGTAAAGAACAGCGTTGGCTCCAGCGTCACATCGTCCTGACTGAGGCCATAACGAAGCGATGCCGACAGATATTCGGTAATCGGTACACCGGCGCGGATCTGGAAACCCGTGGTCAGTTGCTCGAAAGTGGTTTCGCGATCGCTGTTGACGTAATTGAAGCTATTCAAATCACGCCGGAACACATCCGCGCCCACGGCAATATTCCGGTCGAACAGATAAGGCTCCGTAAAGCCAAGTTCAATCGACTGCGAATAGCTGGAATAGCTAACGCTGGCGCGCAACTCCTGCCCTTTACCGCGAAAATTTCGTTGTTTGACGGAGGCCTGAAGAATAAAATTCTCGACGCTGGAGAAACCTGCCGAAAGCTGCAACTCGCCGGTCGCCCTTTCTTCAACATTAGCTTCCAGAATGATCCGATCGGGAGCACTGCCCTGCTTTTGTTCGATTTCCAGATCTTCCTGGAAAAAACCTAGTGATTTTATGCGGTTGGCGGAACGTTTCACCATAAAGCTGTTAAAGGCATCACCTTCATTCAAACGGAATTCCCGGCGCACAACCTTGTCCTGGGTCAGTGTATTGCCGTTAATGTCGATCCGCTCGACATAGACACGATCACTTTCCGCCACCTGGAACAGGATATCCATGGTTAGCGTTTCTTTGTTCCGCGTAAATTGCGGACGGACGTCAGCAAAGGCATAACCGAACAATCCGGCGGTTTCGGACAGGCGTTCAACCGTATCTTCAACCTGCTTGGCGTCGTAATAGTCTCCCGTCTTCATCGGTAGCTGAGGGGTCAGGAATTCAGGTGTGAAATCGCGAATATCGCTTTCCACCGTCACGTCACCAAATTTGTAACGATCGCCTTCTTCAACCACATAGGTGATGATGAAGTCTTTCTTGTCCGGTGTCAGTTCAGCCACCGCTGAGATGACCCGGAAATCGGCATAGCCTTCCGTCAGATAGAACTGGCGGAGTTTCTGCTGGTCAAACGCCAGCCGGTCCGGATCATAAGTGTCGCTCGAACTGAAGAAACGATAGAAGCGTGATTGCTTGGTAACCATTTCACCGCGCAATTTGCCATCCGAAAACACTTCATTACCGATGATGTTGATCTGCTGGACCTTGGATTTTGGTCCTTCATTGATCTCGAAAACGATGTCGACGCGATTTTGGTCCAGTTGAACCATCTTGGGTTCAACATTGGCCGCAAAACGACCTTTGCGCTTATAGAGCTCGACGATGCGAGCGACATCGGCCCGGACCTTCGAACGCGTGAATATCTGTCGTGGGGCCAGCCGGATTTCGGGATAGATTTTATCTTCCTTGATCCGTTTGTTGCCCTCAAGCAAAATCCGGTTGATCACCGGATTTTCAACCACCTCGATAATGACAGCACCGTCATTGTTCCGGATACTGACATCTTTGAACAATTCTGTTTCAAAAAGGTCCTTCAAGGCCTGATCGGCTGCTTCCTGCGTATAGGGCTGACCGACGCGCAATTGCATATAGGACAAGACCGTGGTCGGTTCCAGCCGCTGCGCACCGTTAACCACGATGGAAGCTATGGTTTGATTAGCAGATACTGCCGGCGTGGCTGGTGCGGCTGAAGCCGTTTCCTGTGTCTGCGCCTGAAGAGGAAGAGCCGTGCCACCCAAAATGGTACCGCAC